>Ga0247810_10000095_pt1 | contig 146425 bp, 134 predicted proteins | sample UWRJL119311C1_FD_179918 | JGI IMG/M metagenome (GOLD analysis project Ga0247810, IMG submission 179918) | Plant litter microbial communities from Arlington Agricultural Research Station in Wisconsin, United States - UWRJ-L119-311C-1 | ecosystem: Environmental > Terrestrial > Plant litter >... | reverse complement strand
AGTGTACCTCGGAGAAGCCCGCAGCCGGGCACTCAAAGTTCTGTGCCAGACAGTCAGTCACCTTCACCAGTATTCCAGTTCCGATCACCTTCGCCATTCTTCCGAAACCCTACCCCACCATTAATGGATAGTGCCATTCCAGATCTAAGGCATAATGCTTTACTAGATTATATTGCTATATTAGAACGCGTGATCAATAGCGCTGAAAGGTTATCTATTCCTATGTATGGAGATGATTCTGTCGATGACCGAGATATTGGGCTTCATCAAAGAGATACCTTTTTCTTGTCAGCCTTAAGCGGACGATCTGTAGAGCGGAATAGAAAAGTTGGGGCTGCAGGGGAATTGTTTGTAGGTAATGATATGCTCTACGAAGAAGATGTGCTAACTCGTTCTGATTTAGGTCTATGAGCTTCTCTGCAAACTCGAACTTTCAGCTTTTGACATATCTAACTGGAAAAGCACAATCAGACACGAAGTTTCTGTTCATGACAAGTATTTGGATCTGAGACTTTGGCCAGGGCGTGAAACTTCTGACATTACATACAATGATGCAGAAGGCGAATTGACAAAATTTCTAATAGAGAAAGGCTATCTACAACGTGAAGATTGGGAGGATAAAAAGCCATTTTACTACCTGGAGGTCAAGACGAGTACGGCAGAATGCAGTGAGCAATTTTATATGAGCGGGTCTCAGTATAATCGGGTAAGTCACAGGACCGAAACTTGAAATTTAGACCTCCGTTACTGACCATGACATAATCACAGATGCAAAGAATGCGTCTCGATCCAAACCGAGCACCTTTACATGTCTATGTCATTTTCCGAGTTTTCAACCTCAAGGGAAAGATTGGCCTAAGGGTATATGTTGACCCTGAAGCAGCTCGGCTCCGTGGAGAACTGAACTTCAGTATTGATAATTGGGCTGTTAAGCCTACTGATCGTGTTCAGAATTAGAATGTGATGCAGTAGGACATCATTGAAGATCTTGGACCCCTAGCTATATGAAGCAAAAGAGATTTATTATGCAAACCTGATTTTGACATGTAATGGATCTGATCAAAAAGCACTTGTGAATAGGAGACTAGTGTACCTGAAGTGAAGAATTAAAGTTTATCAAGCACGCAAAACTATCCACTCCACGTTAATAAGAAACGTCTCGAAACTAATCTAATCACCTGTAGTTAGCTTCTTCAAACGTGCTCATAAGATAGCAGGTCAAAGAATACATAGGCAAGGGTCCGGGAGGGAAGCGAATTTGTAACTTCGACATACTCGAGACTGCTGGCAAGAAGGAAGTGAAGACTACGGAAAATACACGATCGATCAGTCCACCTATCGGAGCGACAAGCGATATAAGCGTCGCGTGAGATTTATTAACCTGCATCCCACCATACGTGTATATGCCCCAGACTGTATCTTTTTCCTTTTCATAGATCTGAGCACATCTGAGTAATATTTAAAAGGTTTCAGATCTAACAATAAACAGAAAGGTCAACGATGAGGGAAATTAACAGGCACCATATTGTCTGAAGGGAAACGAACAACGAGAGAATAGGAAGATCTGACTAGGAATAGCTTGATCTAATATACTTCAGAATGCAAGTATGACGCAGCTAGTAATTACCTACATGTTCTTCAGTTTCCGATTCTTTGTTCCAACGTACTATCTTTCCCAAACCATCGTCCCTGACTAGCAAATATAAATCTACGATACTAGATAGTGAGCCGAGCCCCTGCCAAGTGCTTTTCAGAAGCTTAACATTGGCAGGAACCTTCTCGGTCCAGGGGAAACACGTTCTTCTAAACACTATTTGCCTATTCAGGCTATTACCATCACCGCCACATATGTTAAGCTTCTTCATACCACAAGCATGATGTGGGGACCCCGCAATCTGTGCACCCACCAATCGTTTTCCAGATATAAGTACTCACGAAGTACGTATCCCTTCCTCCAGAGAATGAATGGAGGTACTGCCACCGATGGCAGCCACCGGGAAATAGGATCTCTCGGCATTTCATAACGCATAGGCCATGAGACGAAATATTAATTATGAGGATCATGGGGGCGGATGAACGGGCGATCACTTGCCAATCGCGTCTGTTTCTCCAATGTTTCTCATATATGAATTCTTCCGGCTGCTGGCTATTTATGGGTTATAAGTCTCAATCCCTCCTCGTTTCCTTCCAAGAATCTACCACAAGGATCTTCAACTCCAGCTCGACAAGACGTCAAACATCAAAATGCATTTCCTCAATTCAGTATTTGCAGCAGCGGTCGCTGTCACCAGCGTTGTCGATGCATCCGCGATTAAAAACCGTGCAGCAAAGCAGCTCCAACAAGTAACAGCTTTCAATGCTGGCCCAACAGCTGCAAAGATGGTACGTGATCAGGAAGGGTTTTGGTTTCTAGCAGTTATATGAAGAAATGCCACCTGCCTGATGAAGAATTAAAGGAGTCGTTAATCTAGAGAGGGTGCCCCTGATAATATTCTAAAGGCAAACGCATATTTCATGACGCATTTCGAATCCTCAATTCCGTGTCAATTTTTAAAAGGGATGAAAATTAATCCACCTATTCACAGTTCATTTACGTGCCCGACAAGAAAGTAACCCCTGCGCCAATCATCGTTGCAATCCACTACTGCACCGGCACTGCGCAGGCTTATTTTTCCGGCTCTCAATACGCCAACCTGGCCGACCAGAAGGGCTTCATCGTCATCTACCCCAGCTCTCCATCCTCAGGTGGCTGCTGGGATGTTGCATCCACGACTTCACTCACGCACAATGCCGGCGGTGACTCCAAAACCATTGTTAACATGGTCAACTATGCTGTGGCCAACTATGGCGGTGATGCAAGCAGGGTATATGCCACGGGTTCGAGTTCGGGGGCGATGATGACCCAGGTGCTTGCTGGTGCTTACCCAGACGTCTTCAAGGCAGGGAGTTCGTACAGCGGAGTGCCAGATGGATGCTTTTACGTGTCAGGCACGCAAGCCGGACAGGCTACTCCAGGCTGGTCTAATACATGTGCGAATGGACAGCTCACAAAGACAGCTCAGCAATGGGGAGATTTGACCAGAAGCTATTACCCAGGTTACAACGGTACCTATCCTAAGATGATGATGTGAGTTGTAATCTGAACAGTTCCAACCAGGTGAACGAGGACTAATGTGGAACTAGCTGGCACGGGACTGCAGACAACACTTTAAGATATGCCAACTATGCTGAGGCATTGAAGCAATGGTCAAATGTTCTCAAGGTTGACAAGACCAAGGACAATGCCAACACTCCCCAATCAGGATACACACAATCCGTGTACGGCGACACACTTGTGGGATACTCAGGCAATGGCGTCGGCCACAGTGTTCCTCTCCATGAGTCTGTTGACCTTGCTTGGTTTGGTCTCTAGATATCGGACTCTGTCCTGCAAAAGATATCAGAAACATTATAGAGATTTTGGAGGAAGAAAGAATTCAAAAATTCAAAAATTCAAATCTGTAAATACTTGAATATTGCGTTTGGATAGTCGCAGCTGTATATATTTAGATAGTACCTGAGCAGTGCTTGATCTCCTGATGAAAGTGTGTTACAAGCAAAGTGTCTAGAGTGAAAATTTCCCTACTTAATAGGAAAGCCCAAGTGACCTCGCGATGGCATCTGCCTAGTCTTGAAATATCTTCTTTTCGTCTATTATTTAGTGTTGGCACAATAATTTCATCGAATTAAAAGCTCATTGGGTGGTCTTCAACTTCATCATCGGCTAATCAGCTTACACGTGTAACAATATTCCTAGGTTTAAGTTATTGTTTGGGAGAATGAGTTTATGGAACTAAACAAGTGCATCTATAGGGTATCAGGGTAATATAAAAATGACAATCTGTTGAGCCGCTCCTAATTAGGATTGCTTGACATCAATCTTCAACTTCCAGTCCAAGTTCAACCCCTTTCTAATGTGCTTGAAGAAATCGTCATCAAGAATCGCTTGAGCTTCTGCCGCCACTGATCTACACTGATGTCAATTTTTATAGCATGATAAAGACACGATCTGACCTACTCTTCAACTTCGACTTGGAGAACAATGCCCTTTGTTTTGCCATTCTTGCCAAGAGTGTTGACAAACTCGCTTCTGAACTTAAGGGGAACAACGCTGTCTGTTTTCTATGGTACCTATTAACGAAGGTCGATGCAGATTATAAGACTTCTTACAGGCATAGTTGGAACAATGGAAGCAAAGAACCGTGCGGTAGTTCCAATATAGTTGCACAAGTAGCTAAGCTCGGGGCCAACTAAGAGCTGAAGGTTTCGAAAAAGCTCCTGATCGACGCGGCCGAGGTCTGTATTCCAACGGGCACACATTGTGAGTGAAAAAAGAGCTCGTGTATTGTGAGTGAATCCGAGAAGACCAGAAAGATGACCAGAGATGGGAGCTAAAGAGATATCAGTCGACTGGTGGGTCTTAGGTTAAGGGCTACAAACCATGTAGATACTTTGCAGAATTGACATCATCCGCAATACCTAAATGTGCGTACAAGTGCTTGGAAACATAATTCATAAAATAATGATCAAACGCATCGGAATGAGGTGATCCCAAGGGCAAGATAGAACTGACGGTGTTCTGCAAGTCCTTGACATCTAGTACAGTTCCTCCGGGAAGCACTGCTAGAGGGCTGCGTTGCTGGACGCTTGATGAGAGCCTCATGTACAAAATTCCTTCTCTATTACCTCCACTGCAGAAGATCACCTGTTTGATGTATGGCACGGCCTCAACGATAGAACGCACTACCGTAACAATGGCAGGGAATTGCTCTCTTCGTCGCTTGGACATACCGAAGATCTTTCCTGAATCATTGTTTGCCTCGAGCATTTTCTTCCATTGCACAAAGCGGTACCCAGGGACAGTATAACCGCCGATTGCTGGTATTGGATATGGCTGTATAGTATCAGTATGCATTAGCATACTTCCATACCCTCGAAATCCTCCGCCGCAAAAGTATATCGTAACTCCACTGCCTCCATCAGTAGTTTGTTGTTTTAATTTAGGAAACTTTTCTCTAAGCCCCTCAAACGCTGCTTTCATTTTTTTATGTAAGTCCTTCTCTGCAGCTTCTGCGGTATTTTTGGCTGCACAAAGTTAGCACTCGAACCCATACATTCGCTAGTCTTGACTCTTAAGGTTTGATTTGAGCTAAAAATGAGAGCAGTTGTCTCAAGATGACATAGTGTAAGAAGTCCATAAGTGCAAAGCTTCTTACATGTTAACGCCTCCGTGAGCCGCGCAGCACCATAAGGCATGCTCGTAGCTACCTCGCAGGCTTGTGTTGCGTATCCTTCGCCACTACTCGAGTCCATATAGGTCATTTGTACACTACCACCCCCCAAGTCCATGAACAGACCATCTACATTTGCAAATCCACTTCTGGCACCCATAGCACCAAAGAGGCTCTCGGTTTTTGGTTGCAATATCTCCACCGGCCACCCGCTCTTCATTTTAATAGCAGAAAGCATGTCGTCTTTATTTCCCGCCGTCCGCATTGCTTCCGTAGCGAAAACAATAACATTGCCATCCTCCACCCGCATTTCCTCACATATCTTTTTGAATCGTTGGAATTTGTCCGCAACCTCCGCGATCGTCTTATCAGGAAACCTAGGAGGTCCGGTCCCTTGCTTGGTTTCATGAAGGGCGTCATATAGAGATATACCTGCTCGCTCGTGGTATACGCAGTGTAGTAGCCGACTCGTAGGAGGTGACAGATCGGAGATCGAAAACCGAATGCCATTGCTGATTTCATCAGTCAATGGGCTCTGATGTGTAAATAGGAACCAGGCGAAGGGCAATTACCTGCCCATATCCACCAAGCCGTAGAGCGATTCATGGTGATCAACTCTTCTTACGACAGGAGGAGAGGTTTTTGTGTTAGTATCATCGTTCTGATTTGGTGTAAGTGATGCTGTAAACTCGGTGAACCAAGGCAAGAAGTTGATGACTGCTGCTGCGCCAACGTCAAGCGCATTCTGAAGCGGTTGAACCATTCTATTATAGTGCTCTACCTGTGAGTTGGCCATTGTTAACTCTTTGGTAATTATAGCAAATCAATGGGGGAAGGCTGTATAATAATAGGTGTGTATAAAAAACAAGGTTCGATGCTTAAGCTTCTCGTTGTCTGCCCCTCATCCACATCCCACCATGCATGAACGCCAAGCATTTACGCCGCCCCACCTGCCATCCATCACCTCACAAAACTCACCAATTCAATATACTGTAACTTATCCAAAGGGATAGATAATGTCTAATTTCCGAATGTTTGAATTTTCAAAAGAAATTCCAAAGCAGCGTGTGTTAGTATAATTAAAGAGTTAACATGATGTTTTCTAGTTTTCATATTTGTCCAACCCATTTCAGAACTGGCCATCAGTTGAGGGCAAACCAGTTCCAATACTCAACTCTTACAAAAGTTGGTGATCTATATACTAAACAAGAATACCATCTGTCACGAGAATCAACCCTGTAGAGTTGCTGCGATCTAGGCTCCAAGAATTTAAGTCTGAGAGTATTGGATAATATTGTATAATGTTCACGTAAGTTTACAAAAGTCTTCCGTTAGCACAAAGTGAGCTGCAAACCTTATGTTTTGCTTATTTCAGTTTTGTTTTAAATAGATTATGTTCGTTTAAAAGTTCCTGGTTTACTAAACTTTTGAAGGCAGAGTGTTCTGACATATACATGTTACAGCTTTCTCAATAATTACAGAAACTGGTCGCCGCCCTTAACAGCATACGGCTGCCACCTGATATATATGCGTAGCCTCAAGTGTCCGCTTTATGCATGGAGAGTCAAATAATGAAAGTAATTAGCTAGCTTCTCCTAGCTTTACTTATAAATAGTGAAGATTTTGGTTGACACCATATTGCAAAAAGGTATGAGGATAACCGTATAAGTTTTGAAAACTAAGCTATGTGAATGTAAAAGACAATACGCCTCCTCATAGAAGTCTTAATTCCGTCAAGACACCAAAGCCTTTACTCCAAAACTATCGACCAGTTTTACGTGCAGTGTTTTCCCTGCCTCTTCCATTCCTTTCCTATCTCTGATTGAGTACACAGAAGTCTTCTTCACGCTTTCATCCAGCCCATGAAAGAAAGGAGCCAACGCCGACGATCTCCACGCGCCTTTTAAAGATCCATCCCTAGCAGCAAGACTCATCGTTGCAACAAGGAATCCTGAAACGAGCAATACCATCATCACTGGCAACGCTAACCACGGCCACACAATACCTATACAGGTTTGTGCTATCAAAACGTCGCCTTGGACATACCCAGATGTGGGTCCGTGCTCGCGCATGATAGCCGTCATAACACTCGTCAACCGCTCCATGAATGTCTCGGTGGTCTCTAGTGATGCCGTGCCATTGCGATAGAAATTTCGCAGCCAGTCGGATCCTTGACCTGTCATGGTGTTCTCCGTCCATGCCTTCAGCCATTGGACATCCCATTGCCATGAAAGTAACTGGTTCTGGGCCAGAGCCTCCAGTGATTCTACAACCCAGACACAATCAGGCTCATAGTATCGTACGGCTTCGGTTGGTGTTAGAGCTAGCGTCTTGTTGACCGCGGTGGCGATTGGGGTCTTCGTGCTTGGAGTTTCCGACGTTTCGCATTGGTGCACCTGCCCGTTGCGAATGACGGTGTCAGTTGCCAGAGACCATGTCACATTCGTAGATGTGGTCACTTCGATAGCCGATACGTTTGTCTTTCTAAGGAAGGTTGTTGATAGTACACTTTCGTTAAGTTTACCACTGATCACGGATGCAGAGTATGTTTTGATACACGGAATAAATGAGAGTCGGACCGCCCAGGGGGTTTTGGGGCACTTTTCGGAATGTTCTATGTCGCAGACTGTCTCGTTAATTCTGAGCATGAGTATGTCAGCCGTAAAGAGATCGTCGAACTCAGTTGAGTTTGCCAAGTTCTTTCGTGAGTACATAAGAGTGTATTGTTGCTCCTCGCTGATGTCAACGAAGCCTACTCGCGGCTGAAACTCAGGATCCCTAGTGGGAATCCAAAATGTGCCATTGGTTTTGTCCCGATGGATCTCGTCAGATATTTCTTTGGCTCTGAAGCACATGCCTAGGGTGGAGAAAACTGCACCGTCTGGGGCAGAAGAGAAGCTACAGTTTCCAGATCCACAACCAAATTTAACTAGTAATTGAGTGCTTTCAATGGTACCCATGATACTTAGTGACATTGAAGCAGCAGTGCGGCCACTTATCTCTGCATGTCCAGGTCGTGAAGCTATGGCATCGCCGCTATAGTTGTTACCCCGGGATAGATAGGCCGAGACTCCAGAATCCACCACCGTACAACCTTTATATTGAATAATTTGCTGAGAGAAGGCATCTACCGCTAATAATACGATTGTTATTAAGGCGCCGAAACTGGCTAGTAAACTGGGTAATGAGCAATATGGGTCAGCACCTGCTGGATATATCAAGACTAGGCTACCCCTTACTGCTTGCGGGGTCGCACCATCAACATGAAAGCACCCCAGGGACCGCGACTAGCGCTGTCAAAGCTCTCCATCATCGATAAAGGCCGCGGGTCAGAGCTACTAAACCACAGCCATTTGAGTTGACATATTCCTTAGTATGTGAGCGTCAAGGAACCAAAGACGTGCATCACAAAAGTAAATAGAGAAAGTACCTTCTGCTATTGGGACCATGAGACTAGCCTTCATGATTGCTGTCATGATAGCAATCAGCGAGTTGATAGAGATGTAGTTAGGCCACTGAGGTAGTGGGTGGTCTTGATGAACTGCTAAGGTAGCAACGATGGCAATCAAGCATGTGGTCGCAAGCACACAGCTTAATATCTCCCAAGCCCAGACGTCGTTCATCAACGACAATATACGGGAGGTGATTCTGCGTCTGGTTGGTAAAGCAGCGATCTCTAGCGAAGTCGAATCTTGGGACGTGCTTTCTGGCTTTACAGGAACGGCTGTCGTTGGGTTCGAGCTCATGACTACTGTTATCACTTTGATGTGTTTCAAATCCACTGTCTGTCATTTCTGGCACTTCGACTTCAGTGTCAAAAGGCACTACTGTTTCTTCCATGGCGATGTTGTTTTGTGGAAGTAGCCCTTTGGGGTGAATTGCAGCTGTGCTCCTTAAAGAATTCTCACGCTCCGGATGGCAAGGAATGGAATCGCTAATTGAGCTGTTGGCTATGGATATCTCTGACATTTTGTTGTGTTATACAGTTTTCATGTGAGCTGCAGAGCATGACTTTATATGCTATCAGTGTCCATAGTATTTGCACTTCGTACTTTATAGTTGAACGAGGCTGGGCCTTGGCAGCATTGTTATCGATATCGACGGTGGCCCTCGATGGAGGACAATATTAGGCAACAAGCTGGAAACAAATCTGTGAGAAGCTAAGCTAAGCCAAGCCTGATCTCAAATAAATGCTGCCGTTCCAATAAGATTGCGGTGGCCGTCGTTCGCCTCACAAAACGTGACAATAAGAAGCTACCGAGACACAAGGATGGTGGTGCTTTTGGAGATCAGTTGAGGACAGAGCGCCATTGCGGCTGTGACACGTCAATCAGGATCAAAAATCTAGTCGTGCAAATTCTCACTGGCTTCGCAGAGTGACACGAATCACCCTTCATAGGCGATCCTACCGGGCGATTATGCGTGCCCGACCGCTTTATGCCAAGTAGATAGGTAGATCGTTTGATTATCAGTAATTGTTGATCAAAAAGGGCAGACTCAAAATAGCAGTGGATGCAAGAAAGTCGAATTGAAAGCACCGCTTACAACCTACCTTATCTCTCCTGCGTTGGAGGGTCTTTACATGTTGTAACTTTTTCTATTGGTACACATTACGAACAAGGCATGGCTACGGTTGGTCGTTACTCAACAGAAATATCGTAAATAAGAGAAACGAAACATTTATTGAGGGTAATTTAATACCTATATTCAAGAATGTATTGATCACGTGGACGAAAAGAATCCTGGGTAGTGATAAAGAGTCTCTCATCGCGTAGATACACATCTGTGCGACTGTGACCAGCCTCATGGGTGATATAAGACTTGCATAAGTCATGAATCTCATTTTGATGAAGAGCTTCTCTCACAACAGATCCACAATTATAAGCACTTTATTAAAGAAAGGAGCAATTGGGCAAAGGGGTAATGAATAAAAGAGATGATGCTTGAACAAAGTTCAGTCGTATGTATATGCTTTCTATTGAAGTAGTCTCAAAATCTGCCACTTTCATGATGCAAGTGCCTAACTTTCCTTCTTTGGTTTCTAGATTAGATTTACTTATCACCTTGAGCAGATGAACTTGCACTAAGATGTATCAGGACCATTTCCCCCGAAGCACCACGGCCACCACTTCTCAGTCTCGCTTAACGTACCCGAAATTGATCCGGACGTCAACATCCCATCACCTCGGCTGGTGCTATAGCCTAATTTTTCCTTGGGATTTTTCTGTGTTGATCACTGAGTCTTGGTAATAGCTTACTACTTCGTAGCTCGCTACTAGCGCTTGGCTGCTGCATGGGAGGCATATGTACGTCATGAATCGTGGCGAACGTGTCGAGGTCATGAGCAATAATCTTTGATTTCCTGTATGGAACTTGGGACAAGCTTGTTCAAGCATTGGCTACGGGGTCCTTGGTGTGCGAGCCCTACTATTCAACGATCACAATCAATATTTTAGTCGAGATCATGTTATATCATATTTCGTCTTACACTTCACACTAAGTGCTGTGTTCAACGATCTTGGAACATCTACACGAGCAGGCCATCCTAACGCACCACGGCAATATAATCTCCTGCGGAAAACCTGCCGTTGAAGCAATTGTGCTTTGATCATTCATCCAGTTTTTCGGCCCTACCTATTTCCCCGTTCCCCACCTCAAATTATTAGGCGACCCCGCAACTCCGCTCCCGCAGTATAACCGACATCCCCAATATACAGTCCGGCAGTTAAGTGACATTCATAGAGTCATGACCTACCCAATTCTCGTAACATGCTAGTCATATAGATCCGGATATTTGCGATGTCGACTGACTTAGATCGTCCCAACAAGCAAAAGTTCTCCGCTCTGAAAAGAGTGACAAAAGTGGGCAGGACATATATAAATCATGGATATTTTTACAAAATGACTGAACAGTTGGTCCATCATCTCTCCTACATTCGATTGATAGATCCTCTTGACCCTGGCTGCTAGATCAACTCCACTTTGTTCACAATGTTGTTAAATACACAAATCCTAGCTATATCGATTTTTGCACTTCCATCACTATCCTCCATATTACAACGCCGTTCCCCATCAGTTCCAACGGTACAAACACTAAATGGCACCTACTCTGGAGTTCACAGCTCGGTGTATGATCAAGACTTCTTCTTAGGCATTCCATTTGCACAGCCTCCAGTGGGAGATCTCCGTTTCCGCCAAGCTCAGTCTTTGAATTCTTCATGGTCAGACTCTAAGCCCGCCACTAGCTACTCGAAAGAGTGTATAGGATATGGCAGCGACCAATGGGTTCTGGGAAATGATGTCTCCGAAGACTGTTTGACTTTGAACGTTGTTCGACCAAGCGGAGTTTCTGGTAAATTGCCAGTTGCTGTGTGGATTCATGGCGGAGGTTTTTATCAAGGTGGTAATGCTGATCCACGATATAACTTATCCTTCATCGTGCAGCAATCGGTCCAAGCTGAGACTCCCTTCATTGGCATAAGTATTAATTATCGTCTTCAAGCATGGGGCTTTCTGTTCGGAAAAGAAGTTCTAGAAGATGGATCCGCGAATATCGCCATTCGGGATCAACGTCTCGCTTTACAGTGGGTGCAGGAGAACATAGCAGCTTTCGGTGGTGACTCGACCCAAGTAACCATATGGGGAGAAAGTGCTGGCGGTTTCAGCGTAGGCGCTCAATTGATCGCATATGGGGGCCGAAACGACGGGTTATTTCGCAGCGCCATTTCACAGAGTGGAGGACCCATCGGCCTAGCCTCTACTCTAGTAACTCCTGAGTCCTGGCAGCCTACTTACGACAATATCACCAAAGCAGCGAACTGTAGCACCGCCGCTGACTCCCTTGACTGCTTGAGGAAGGTACCAACCGACGTTCTCAGCTCTATTTTCAACAGCACTGTTACAGCGGGCGCAAAGTTCTCTGTGGTTATCGACCACGACATTATCATGGACAGTGGCACAAACTCAGTTGCAAATGGCAAATTTGTTAAAGTGCCGTATCTTCAAGGAACCAACAATGATGAAGGAGCATCATTTGGACAACGAGGCATCAATACCACTGAACAGTTTCTTTCAATGATCACTTCTTCTGGTGTTGATAACACTACCGCTACAATTCTCGCAGCCGTCTACCCGGATATTCCTGCAATTGGAATTCCACCAACCTATCACGGCCGGCCTCCGGCATCGAAATTGTACGGCTCGCAATTCAAACGCGTTGCTGCATATGCTGGTGACGTGAAAATGCAAGCTCCTCGCCGATTGGCGGCTCAACTTTGGGCCAAGTACAACGCCACAACTTACAGCTACGTTTTCCACACCATACCCAATGGCATCGACTCCGCGGCACATTTCCAGGAGGTTGCCTTCGTATTTCACAATCTCAATGGCGATGGTTATCGTAATGTGGTTGCGAAGCCACCTTTCGAGGGCAAGCCACAAACCTTTACTGACTTGTCGACAATGATGTCAAGAATGTGGATCAGTTTCATAATCAATGGTGATCCTAACAAGTGTGAAGGTAACTTCTCCTCGATCTCTGGTATTGATATCGTGACTGATGATTATATAGTGAGCAACGTTGCCTGGCCCAAGTACACATTGGATGACCCAACAAATATAGTCTTTGACACAAACGTGACAAATTTGGCATATATTTCTCCGGATATCTACCGTGCAGAAGGGATTGACTTCGTTTCGAAGACGGTGCTTAAAACTCAGGGCATTATATAATCACACCATCTAAAATTAATTTGACCAGTATTACCCATGTCCCATATGTCTTTTATGATCTGCGCACTTCAATCGATATCTTATGAGGCGAATTGAGACTACTTTGAGTTCGTGAACGTCCTCAATTCACAGATAGACTGAGTCTTTTCTGGTTCGATTCTTCGCTCTCACCAAGCGATTGCAATGGTGGCACTTAGATACAGTAGAATTGCAGAACCCAATTTCCCAAACTATTCGAAGTCATGGCATGATGTATTTAGAGCGACTAAACGATCTCTCAGCGAATTGATTCCTAGGTGAAAGTTTCGTCATAGTGATGGAGAGGTGATAATGATATGTATCAGCAGCCTTCGAACTATACTAAACTTCTTTGGACAGTAATATAGACATATGGACTATTAGGCTGCGTACGATTTCCAGTTTGAATAATACTCCATTCAACTACTCATACATTGATCTATAATCGTAGGCTTTTCAGCTGTGATGTATTGTGTTGAGTTATCCATTACTTTTCGAGCTCTTGATATATACATCTTGTGCTAGGCTCTCACCACTTAGGTGATGATTGCCCTGGTTTGACACGAAACGTTTCAACTTTTTGGTCTATGACAAATCATCCTGCTAATCTTTTGATCGTTTCCTTCCTAGCTCCCTCCTGTGGTGAACAATCATTGCCATCCGCCTAATACCATGCCTTGCAAGGGCTATGTTCTGGGCCGACCGAGCGATTGAGAGTTCTTGAGTGAGTAATCCGGTGAGCCTGAATCATGAGGATTCCAATCTAGTTTTGGACGTATTCGCTGTAGAAGAGGCCTAAGGAGTAGCAAGCACGCATTTACCATGCCTAGGTTGGGCTCGAGAGCAAAGAAAATAGCCGCGATGGCAACCCAGTAAGTTGAGTTATGCGGATCTCTAATGAGCCGAAAGGTAAAAATAATGCGGAAAGTCGTTATTATACATATTCTGTTTGTGATCAGTAAGTTACCAGCGAACGGTAGTGTAACATACATTATCCCGAAACCAAACATGCCCATCAATGCTAGTCTCTTTGACCGTGCCATTTTCAAATTCCACACAAGTGGCATGGGCATTAGAACAATGATTATGTCTGTCGCCAAGTTCATGAAAGCCACCAAGAGAATTCCGAGATTTCGATTTCCGCAGACCCCTCCCTCGATTGATTTGTCCCATTGGAAATAAAACGGTCGACAAATCGCAAGACATTGAATAGTGTTTCCTATAGCAAGCAAAATAGAGATTACTATCATTGAATCTGCAAGAATCCGAAATCTCTTCGTGACAAATATGTCTTTATACACCAGCAGAATGGACACTTTCGTAGCTGTATTTGCTGCAGCCCAAAGTATTTCGGCAGCAGGGAAAAGCTAGCTATGTCAGACTCTTAAGAAAAAGGGGGGATTTTCGTGGCAATCAAACCTTGAGCATTAGTATGATGCTATCTCTTGAAACATTCTTTCGGTGTTGTCCTAGCCCGCAATACCCTACGACTATGCACACATCAGATATGGTCTATACGTATGCGCAGGCAAGGCACAACTTACAAAGGACAATCACAATAGTTAGTCCTAATGAGAAAACCTTGTGCAATCTTTCAGCATAAATTCTACCCTTGAAATTGGCAAGCATACCCAGCCAAGTATCAATAGCCAATCACTGACAGCTAAAGGCTGATTCCTCATACGTCGTACCCATAACCTGAGAGCGATAGTAATGGCTGCTAAGACAAACGAGGATAACGTGAAGAAAAGGAGAGTAATTCCAGCTTCATCACCATCTCCGTTTGGAGGTATTGTTGTATAATTCATTTGTTCCACAATGCTTTCAATTCAAGAACTGCCAGGGACTTTCAACATTGAAGAGTATATGTTCAGTGTATGACACAGATATCTTAAAGAAGAATATTAAAATGAGCATGTTATGTTTTCTGAACACCTGTCACATGGAAAGGTAGGGAAGAGGAAGATCGGGTCTTTACAGGCATTTGTAGTAGGGAGCAAACAAACTCTACAGAAACAAGCTAATGGAGCGTATTGCAAGTCATAAACGCAACTTTAATCATACAATATCTGGATCAACTAATCATTGTTGACTGTAATACCTACTAAGTTGAGGTTAAAAAGTGGTTCTGATAGTGTTAAGCGACGAAACCTAACATTTGAGTGGTCTGCTCTCTTATATGCTTTCACTGTTCAACCAACAACCCAAACTCTGATCTGTAGTAAGGAGTGGAGTGTACGCAGAAGAACTCTAGCTGCTGTTAGCACGTAATTAAACATTACTTTAATAGCTTGACACCCCAATTTCATCTCGGGGTAAAATTCCCAAAAATACAGCACCACTACACCACTGATTAACCTTTGTTACCGAGTGACAATACATATCTACGTTTCTGTCGTAACTGTAGACTATTACTCCTCTATTGCTCAATGCACGTCATGTGTTCACTTACCATTTAACCAGTATTATGTTGATGAAATACAGAATACAGAATAGCGCCTACGATCTCAGATATCACTGTATTTATCAGAGTTTGATTGCTTACACTCTACAGTCGACTGTAAGTGTATGTTGAGCCAGGTGGCAGCAGCTTACGCTACTAGTTGGGATATTACGAGCTTGCATGAACTAGGGTTTGAGGAGCTATAATTGGCCTGGGCCTTGGTGAAATAAACAAGAAATGTCGGCGTAAGATTTCATGAAACTCCGACATTACGATATGCGTATTGAGCAACATTTGGGACCAATTACTAGCCCAAGTTCGTGTTCTCGGCGAACCTGTGTCGAAATTGATGCGTGATTGCGTTCGTGAGCCTAGAATAAATTCGTACATTTTGCTTAATTACACTTTCTCCAACATGATACCAGATTCAAATTCGCAAATTACAGTATGATGGTCTCTATGGTTTGCATTTTGCTTGGAAAGTATTTCCGAACTGTATGATTCGTGTTTCCTGTCAACACTCTCGGCTATTCTAGTGCATGTATTACTGATTCGTTCCTGATGAAGTAGTATCAACATTTCGCTCAGAAGCCAGCAGAACTTCGCTGATTGGCACTAGAATGGAAGCACCCTAGGCTATACAAAGGATTTAATGCTTTCCAATTCAAAACTTACGAGGTACCAGCATGGTAGCTCAGCCCTATGATCCAAGCCTCTCTCATGTCGTAGCTTACGTACATGCGCTCAAATGCACCTCGAGAAAATCATATTGACATAATGTAAACTATTTTCGGCGCCTATACTGTTTTTTTTTATACGTTTAGTTAAGCGAGAAGGTGTTCTTAAAATGGTATATATATACCGTCAGATCCAACTGAATCATGCACAAAATTTTGTCTCTTAGACAATTCCGTATAGTCTTACCTTATCGCTAATTCTACCTCAGCCTTTGTACTCCTTTTATAACTCAAAATGTTACATTCAGTAGCAAAAACATCTTTCCCAACAATTCTAATCCTACTACTGCAAGTCCGTACCGGTAGCGCGCATGGCAGTATAGAATTAAACCATCTTTCAACGAATCGACCCGAAGGTTTACACAAAGCAATTGGTGTCATTGAGATGGGCAGTGAAATAACTATCGGTCATAATGTATTTCCAGAGGGTATCAGTGGAGTGGATTATTATGACACTGTCAACATAGCACTTGCTTCCTCTATCAACATAACAGAAGATGATTCCTCTTTCGACATACCAGGAGGAGATTCCGGCGGCATATCCAATGATAAGTTCGCTGCATGGCTTGCTGGTAAGTCCAAGTCCTTATTTAGGATTTCCGGCATCGCTTTTACCTCCAATACTGATATGAGTGAAATCTAGTGGACCTTCCCACTAATAAGACCCTCCGATGGAATGTGACCTTAGCTCCTCCGACGTTGATACCAACTAAATTAGGATCTTTGCCATTTATATTCGACAATGCAACCAAACCTCTTTCATTAGATCAAAACTATAGGCTTAGCATTGTTAGTGGAAAGACGACACTCGATGGGGGTTTACTCCGCCTAGTCCCACTTTCTACTTTGGCATCAACCAATCTAGCACCAACACCAACACCAACGAATCCACCAAAGACAGAGGGAGTAGCAGCGATGACTTTGGTCTCGAGGAAAGGAGTTACTTTTGCAGTAATCGTGACTTTAATGTTGAGTGGTACTTTTGTCTTATAATGTCGTTCAGAGTAGAGAGTTGGATGGTCCCAACATCTCGTGACTTATTGTTGAGCTATTGGGGATAATTCATTTGAAGTTATCATATCGCCTCTTTGGTTTTTGGGGGGTTTCTTTTTACCAGAAAGTCGCTCTTACTGTTCACGGAGAAGTATGAAGATAGAGTCAGCCTTTGATATAAGCACTGTTCATTTTTTATAATTGGACATGTATTGGACAAACCTGTTCTCAGGGTATAGACCCCTACATTTAATGATAATTATCAATCAAGACACATTCCCCGATATGTTATGCTAATGTTACATACTTCAAGGGTGTGCTGTGCAAAGAGAAAAAATAAATAGGTTAATTGGCAAGTAACAACGAATGTTGTGACTCTGCCTAATCAAGAAGTCTTTCTGTCATTGAGCCAACTTGATAAATAGAAATATCAGAGGGGCCAATATCTCCACCTAAGACTAGGCATCTAGTCTTACGATACTGTGGATCACCAATATCTCCAATCATTGGTTAATTTAGTGAGAGCCTTACAGTTATAAGGCTCGGAATTCTGGCATATAGTAATACAGCTGAAATCCAGGGGTAATTACCACGCTAGGGTAGCGCCAGGAGGGCGCTAGAATATACAAATCAAGGAATAGTGGTTAATTATATAATATAGATATCCTATACCTATCCACCTGCCAGCCTTCAACTTCGTCTAGAAGAAGAATGGCATTCCAATAGCTGGCGGTTTTGAAGATTCGAGAGAGTCGCGCTTCTAATTTCGCTGTCTCGAGGGGCAATTCTCTAGCAAAGATCTGGTCGGTTAGACTAGACTTGGAGGGTGCAAGACGGAAAATCGTACCGAACGGAGAGGCTTCTTCAGGCGCTCAGACACTGCATGTTATTTCTACAAGCCTTGGAGTTGACTGGGTATTAAACAGTATACATCTGATACCAATGAAATTCGAAGCCTCAATGGGTACTAAAGTTACCGACACCACCATTTCCCAATTGAGCGATGTTAATACCAAGACATATTGTATTATGAGAGTCACGACTTTCTCGTTTATTGACACCACACTAGAGCATTTGGATTGGCCATTAAGACATAAAATTCTTATTACTTATTCTCAACTCTTGCTCTTGGTTGGCAGTAACCTCCCGTTGTTAGCGCAAAAGAAATAGCTACGAGCTTAGCAATATCTTCCCTATATATATCCCTTCTCACTAAATTTAACAGCCCTAGTTCCCAACTTGAAGACGCACCCCATACCAGTCGTGCCTCTTCAAACCTCGGTGGATAAGCACCAGCCAACCCCCAATCAATAAGCCAGACCTTTCCCTCATCATCAAGTATCACATTACGCTGATTGAAATCTAAATGGCACATAACCAGCTTCTGAAACGTTCCCGAAAATGCCCCAGGCGGCAAGTGATTAGCGTGCCCGAAGTCGTGAGATACAAGTAAACGATTGTTATACCAGTCCTCGAGGTCCTTGGCAGATTGAAATGGCCCCGCCCCATATCCCGTGAAAAGGGCACCTTCCGAGATACCTTCTCCGATCGGGCCTGGAGTACTGATATCGAGGGCTTGGAGCTGACATATATATCCGTAGAGTTGAGAGTGGATATTTTGACGAGCTTTTTCATCGAGGTCATCCCAAATATCAACTACCAATTTTCCGGGTACAAACTCCATGAAGATGTAGCATGTGTTTGACTCGTCTTCTTCAGTCGCATCGTCTACTTCCCATGCATCAATATAGTTGGAAGAAGGATTTGGGTATGTTTAGCAATATATTGCATATTTCTTGCTTCAAAGAGATGAATATGTCGCCCCCATTTCACTACTCCAGAGCTCGATACCCGAACTATGGAAGCAGCTCCTTCACATAGTCTAAACTCTGGAGAAACGGAGATGCTTTTGATAACCTCGTCGCGAGTGACGGATAGTAGATTTCGGCCTTCAAGAGGGAACTTATCAGCCGCGATTGTCGAGCCCATGGCTATATAGACTGTTGGTTGGAAGGAAATTTTCGGGTTGAGGGTAAGGCGCTGCTAGGGAAAGTCCATAAGTAACCGTACGGGCGGAGTACTTTCGTCTCAGCGTACTGTATCAGAGGCTTCCATCGGCTAGCTTATCACCCGTGAAATCTGTTCTGCCACCAATCACGTGCTCGGGGGGTTACAAGTGGCTCGGGCAGATTCAGCTTCTTCATCACCAACATTCTCCTGCCGAGCGGCAATCGATTCGATACAACCAGTAGCATCAAGGCGAAATGCCTGTGTTACCGCGCGGATATCATCGTCTGCCGGGCCCGATGTTGCTCTGCTCAAATTTCTGGACAGGGCGCCAGCCCCAAGCCCTAACCTGTGTCCCATATTTGGTTTGGATTTCATCCAGTGATATGATCACAGAGAAGTTTTGATCATTTTCGGAGACAAATGAGTTTTCCACACGTTGATAGCCACTTTTCTTAAGCATTCAATAGGGTACCTGTTTGTCAATGCGGACCAACCCGTACTCTTCAGAGTGTATGGACTAATAGAGGAGAGCGTGCCGCTGATGGTCAACAGACGGGTATGACCCAGGGAACTTTTTATTAAGTTTTTATGGTCGTTACCACCAGGTGATTGTTTGGGCATCTTCGAGGTATTTTTGGTGAAGGATGAGACGTAAATATTATGTCGAGGCTATGTGAGATTGCGCCCGATTTGGATCAAGTTTAATTTATATCTACTCTGTTCACTGTTTTTTTATGACGAGGTAGACTTTGGATCAACGGATACTACTCTCTATGGGTATTCTTTAATAATAAAAAGGAGATTTACTGCTTGTTCAACATGATGCCTAGTTGTATTTTGAGTTTTATGTAATATTACATCAATTAATTCATATTTATTAGTATTTACCCTCCGTACTCTCTAACAACTACGGGATGTGACCGGCATTCTTAAAACAAGTCTAGGTATTCTTGAGACGGAATACAGGGACTTCTATTTGGTTTATTCTAATTTATCTAAAGTATTAGATGCCTAAGAATAATGTGACGACATGCAGACTTGATGGACCGTGCAAAGCACAAGTTATGGCATTGTGGAACTGTCTATTTGAGAATTCTAAGGAAGGGAGAAAGAAGAACAAGAGAGACAGGCGCTAGAGGCTCTTAAGTACAGAGGGTGGCTTGGCTCATCACAGCTCGATCCAGCTTTGACTTGTTCTAAATGTAATACCCTTTGACCCTATGAAAACAGCCTCGGGTCTTGCGCATATACAGTTTCTGCTGATCTCGTCCTTCATCAAGATTGGCCGATGCAGCGATATATTTTTCACGCGAATATCGCATTTCGTCATCGAATAAATCGTCATCGTCATTAGTATTATTGTTATCCTCCTATTGAGGGTTGTCTATATCAGTATTACTTGCCGTATCCGCCTTATTGTCACTGCTTTCAGAAAGACTATCAGTGTAAAATCGCTCGTGCTGTCAGACTTATTGTTGGCATAAAGGTAATCTTTTTCATATCGTGGCCGGTGCATTCTTCTTCGGATTTATAAAAAGCTAGGAAATGTCAGGCAGATCGAGATATCGAAATGGCTGCTAGCCGGGCTAAAAATGGCGAAAAGGATAATTGTGGTTAAGAAGAAGGGACGACTGTTGCTACAGGAGCTTAGCTAAAAGATAAGGATTCAAAATACCTAGGAAAAAGACGAAAATTGAGAGAAAAGTCAATGGATAACAAGTGGTATGAAGATAGAATAGAGTAAGCAGAGAACAGAGGCGCGCACACTTTAAAATTACTTATCTTCTGGCTTCTTGACGGACCCTCAGGACACCGAGTGGGAGGATTGAGGTCGAAAAGATGGAGCAAAATAACAAAGGGTAACTGTCAATTGACTTTAGATACATAGCACCACTTCGCTCGCACATGAAGATTGTCACTTCTATTCCTAGAGTAATTAGCGATGTTAATATTGACTACATACAGGTGCTGATGATATCGAACCTACAAACAATGATCTTTGGTATTTTTGTTATGGTCTTATGCCTTAGGAATGAGCCCCGATTACCATTATACTTAAATATCTTCGCATTACAAAGATTCTTCTTCTCCAGACTAGACTATAAGCAAGACCTTTCTTTACCTACTTCTTTTGGGGCACCATTATCTCGCTGAAGCGTTATTCTCTCGCTGTGATCGTATGCCCTGAACATATTGCACCCTACTGTGTGTGGGCGGTAGTGAATGACGGCGATTGGAGCTCATACAGAAAACTAACAGTCTAGCGTCCTATTAAGCATATATATGCTTACACAGTGAAGCCAACTCAAGCACAAAAAACAATGCCTATTCCATTTTCTTCTTCATTTACCCTTGAGAAAAAATCTCAAAACCAGCCCACTATACAGGTGAATATGTGACAATTACAATGCAAAGCAAACAAGTCACCACCCCTGCCCTAACGCTACTCGTCGCCGGCAGTAAAACGCGCTCCACTATTGTTGTGGCCTCGGGCATCCACATCCTAGTTAGCTACACCTAGAATCTCTCCCTACGGAGAGCTTCCTTCCCTAGACTTATCACAATCCAAGACCCATAACACACGTTATATCTTGAGGAACCTCTCCTTTTGTCATATCGTGAGTACAGGTCCTTGACAAGCTCCATCGTAAGTCGAAATTGCATAGAAAGCAAGATTACTCGTTTCTCGTAAATTAAATAGTCGCTAGTTGGCTGATGGATGGATTTATAATTGATCTCTGTGTATATAGGGGACCCATTTGTTCGTATGATGTTTTACTATTAACACTTGATTACTCACTTTCTAATATTCAACTAACGAAATCTACCTCATAGTAAATGTATTGATTCTTTTGTATTTTTCTCTTTTTGGAGAGTGAAAATGATGTTATTTCAAATGCTATAGTAAAAGTTATATCTAATCAACAAATCCTCGTGACCTATGTATTTGTATTGTCGTGTCTACCTGCTTAATCACGTCTGCCGGCATGCTTTCTGTGCTTCCCTACACGACCGCAGCCAGCGAAAATGTGTGCAATGTAAAATTTACCTAAGCCTCAATTGAGTTCAGCTTAGTATAAAGTATTACGTCGCTGAATTTCTTTTGGAGTTCCCCAATAGTGAAGGCTCTTTTCTTCTTGATCTCGGCAGCCTCTTCGGCGTTCTGCAGGTTGCATTCATATTAGCATTCGTTCCCTTGAATGAGCGTGAGTTATTGAAATGGAGAATACTCACATATTCGTCAGGCCATGACTGCGTTGGTTGTTGATGATTCTCGAAGGGTGTGAAGGTTCAGTGATAGAGTGATATGACTCAGTAGTGATTACAACTTCAGCATAATTTACAACCTCGGCATCGTGATCACGATGACTGACTCTGACACCAACATTGGCCTCAAATTTCTTCCGTTTTGCTTGCTGAACCTGACATTTTGCTCGCTCAATTTTCCGCTTCTTGTCTAAGCCTTGTAATGCCGACAGTTTCGCTTGTGCAATCTCTAGTTCTGACGTAGAATCATCCTCAGAGCTAAGAGAATTTCGAAATGAAAGAAATGCAGTTTTATATTCTTCCATCGTCTTTGCCAGTCTGCTCTGCGTGGCAGCTTCCTCTCGTTCGAGCTTTTCATGCTCTTTCTGAATCCAGCTTACAGCATTAGCAAGCTCAACTAGGCGCTGGCCCCAGGTCGGGATCTCATCCGTAGAAGTATGCTGCCTTTGTGCACCAAGGCTCATATCATCCACAACTACGGTGATGGAGTCCGCCACCTCCTCGCTTTCTGGGAGCCTACCCGCTTTAAACATTTCAGACTCAATAGCTTGTATACCCCGGCCTTTGCCCAGTTGGCTTGCAGTAGCGGTCTCAACATTGGTAGCACTCGCTTGCATACCAGGTGTATCAACAGCTAGTGTTGGCGAGGTTTTCTGGATCTGAGAAGCAGAGTCACTGTTCAGTACATCTTCGACAGAGGGACTTGACTCTGGTGATCCATTGGGATTAGTACCATCGGAGATATCTTCAGAGACATCGAAATCGTTGCCATCACTGCCGCAATCGTAGTCGTCTTCGTCACTGCTCACGTAAATGGTTCCGTGTGTGGTGTCATCGCTAGTCCCGTAGTCAATAGCGGATTTGCTCTGATGTTCGTCCCCAGAGTTGTTGGTTTGGACTAAATTATATTAGATTTAAGGAAGCTAGCATTATCAGGACTTTGACCTACTGCAAGATTTAATTTCACGCAAGTGAAAATTGAACGGTCCGTATGGTAACGACTGTTGTTGAGATCGGATGTGACATAGTTCGCGGTAAAGGTTTTCGAATGTGATATCTGGTCGCGCCGTTTTAAGATTGTTCAAAGCTACAACCTTGGTTTGAGACAGTTTGCCAAAGAAAAGGACGAATTTCCAGTCAGGCGTATCGAATCGTTTGCAAAGAGAGGGAGCATATGATTTTATATTCTTAGTACTGTTGCTATACACAGCCTGAATTAACTGTGGGATTGCTTTAGGAGAGATTTGGTGGAGGATCCAATTCGGGAAGGTCTCATGAGTTTCACCATCACGAAGTTCGGAATCGTGCAACTGACAAAGGTCCTCCCAAATTCTGATAATACTCTCTGTATCCGCAAAAGCTACAAGATGTTCAGCTTTTTGGATGGCGTTCGCAGCTTCTGGACGCCGAATTCCTCTTCTAGTACTGGGAGACATGGTTGAGGATCTAAGTGCTCGTGTTAAGGAGAATTGGTTAGCGGGCGAATTGAGGCAAGTAGATTTATTATTGTTTTCGGGTTCGAATAAACTAGGTGACAGTTGTGGATTGTGGACGGTGGAGCAAAGCTAAATATTTATACAACGTATCAAGGGAAACAAATGTAAGTGAGTCAAAAAAACAAACCCCCCTAGTAAGCCACTGTTGCTCCATAAGCCAGATTTAATTACTTATTTTTACATGCTGTTTTAATACTCCCTCCTGTACTGTATGTCGATTGACTCTGAATACATGACACGACTATGTGGTATCACGTATGTGCTGCTTGTATTCGTAGAATAATCGGTGTTGTACTATTAACTACATACAAGTGTTGATGATATCCCCAACTAGGGATCCACAATGGTCATGTGACGTAGTCACATGACCAGCAGTAAATACATGTAGTGAGAATACACCAACAATAATGTACTGTACTAATCGTACTATGGATCTCCATCTCATTCTCAGCGTTGTTACGCCTAAGCAGGTTAAAAAGCCTTCAATTTATTAGTTATATAGAAAAATTGTAAATTATTATATAAAAATTATAAGATTTTATTAATAATAAAATAATATTTAGAAATGGTATATAAGCTTGCTATCAGGCTATAATTAATGCTAATAGTATAAATACCAAGTATTGATTTACTTGTTTACTATATAAAAGCAGCATTAGAAATTAAAAGGAGAAATTCATCAGGGAAAAGAAAAATCCCCATTGGCATGTTTTGGCGCCATTGGCATGTATGAGAAATCCAAAAAAGCTTGGGTGAACTTTTTTTTCCTGATGTTGGAGGCTATGAGCTGAAAATCACCCTTGTCTGTTTTGACCCACTTACATTTATTCCCCCTCTGATACGATGTAACTTGACGCGACGCATTGTTGTGTTTAAGAAAGAGAAAGAAAAGAAAAAGCAAAGAAGCGGCTGTATTACCTTGGCCATTGTATGGGATCTGTTACTCTGAATACGTGGCACCACTATCTCGTATCGCGTAGAGTGTCAATTGAGAGAAGATTGAGAGATATTACCAGGAGGTGCTCACTTTCAAATGTAAGGTGTGTTCTTCTCTTTCATCCTGACGGGGTATAAGTTGTGCTTTCTTGTCACATATTCTGAAGGGTCTTGTTCTCTCGGTCCTATCAAGGAGCTTTGATAACTCAAAATTACTGTTATAGACCCAGTTTGTAGCAATAGAGAAACAATATATTCCGGCGTTGATATACCAAGAGGGGTAGACATCTTTGCATCTTTACAAAGAAACGTACCACTCACGGGATTTGGCAAGCTTTATCCTGGAGAAGAAGTCACTAATTCTGTGTTCAATAAAGCTAATGGATGAGGAAAAGTAATGTTATGAAACATGTGTTATTACTCAATATATCTAGCCGACCTAGTTATCATCCTGAATATTATTGTTTAAAGCAGATCGTTCATATTGTTATTTATTTTTATATTAGTAAGAAATATCAGGTCTCTGATTTCTAAGTTCCAATAGGTAAATCAGATCAATACATGTTCTGTTACTAGCGATATATACCAAAGAACTACTTGAGGTCAACATCCAATATCCCCCATTCTTCTAGCCTGCCAAGATCCCACATCACATATGCCCATTCTCTTAAAGGCTCCTTATGTGGTTCGAAGTATTCAATTACTACTTTGTGATATGTTGACCATGGCCAGGCAGCATTAGGCCCATCAAAGAGACCGTCACCTTGAAATAGGAGGTCCTGCCCCTCTTGTACAGCAATTAAGCTATCGGTATGATGCACCGAGTCGAATGGTTCCTCCACTAAAGCGTAAGTTAAGAATTCGCGGTTCGTAAAAATGTTGGTTTTAAAGATAGAAAGTCTTTGCGTAACAGAAGATGTGTTAAGCAATCTATATAAAAACGGGAGACCCAGGCTCATAAGATATCCTGTATTATGTTGTATCCACCATTCTTTGAGAATATTTGAGTTAGCATACAATCATAACTTAAGAAAGAGAGGCACTTACCATCAGTGAAGGTTTTCTTAGGATGTATCATAGAAAGTCCCGAAAAGTCTTCCTGGATCGCATTCGAATAATGTCTAATATTCCAGTCACGTACACAAGCTAACTCCTCGATTTCCCAAGTTTCGAATATAGTAAAGAAAAGGAAGCCTTGGTCTGTCTCATCAAGTAATTGTCGAGAATCTGTGGGAATTCGTTCGCCATAAGACTCTGTGAACAAAACTCGGAACATCTCGAATCGGTAAAGTGCTCGATAGATGCGGCGTTTCTCGTTAGAAGAGGGATCTTTATGAGACTGTGTTCTCTTTCCTATTACTGGATGTACGGATACTGTATCGTCGCAAAATTCTGAGGCCACTCGAGCGACTATAGATTGGAGGTCCAATAGCGACTCAAGTGAGTGAATATCCAAAGAGTCGCAGGTGCTATGTGAAGACGAATCACGCTCTGCTCTAAATTTCGAAGGAAAGATTTCACACGGTCTTTACGGCCTTCAGATTTATCGAACTCTACTTGAGAAGCTTTGTAAACCGCCAAGGTGTCAGGGTCTGTTATGTGATCACGATGAAAGGATCGGAATATAGAGGTCAGGGTTGCACAGTTTGAGGTGGAAATCATATTTTAATTGTATGAGATTATACCTCTTCGGACAGGGCGTGTCTTGTACGTTTTGGCTACAAAAAGGCTACGATTTGTATATAATTATAGCGGCTTCTTAGTAGAAGAATAGAGATTAGTCTGTCAATTGTAACTAATATATATATTGCTATTTGAATTGTATCACTCTATCACTGAACCCTCACACAAGGCATCTAGAAATCCTTCCTTTCCAATATCGCGGAGCAATACCGGTGGGAGGATAACCTTTCTCTCATCCAGATAGATCTTGTAATATAGTGGCGACGATCTAGCTAGATTTTGCAAAGCAGAAATGTTCGGGGCAGACTGAAGAATCTTCTTCTTGAATTCGGCGGGCAAACCCTCAAGATTGACCTTTTGCATGGTCGTGGCGGCTAAGTGTGGCTCGGCGTGTTCGAGGCTAGCCTTGGTATATGGTATTTCGGTGGTTCCAATTTCTGAGATTTTTGTATCATTCATTGCATTTTCCAACTTCATGGCTATTTAATTGAATGATATCCTATTCTGTGTCGCAAAGTATCATTATGTTATACAGTCACCTGACAAAAGTATCCGCCCCCAACCGCGATTTTTCGTGATTTCTAAACCAGCGATTTTCAACCCCCAATTCTAATACTCCAATATGATAACACTACATATTCCCCTGGGTCTAATAAGCTCAAATTGTCAAATTGGGATCGAACTAAGCCTATATAAAAAAGGTGCAATTGTTGGCGCAAAGTCTTTAGGTTATTCTGCAGGTATAATTGCAAACCGGTTTTGCATCTCCAAATTTACAATTTGCGATACTATATATCTTAACCAATTATAAGCTAATAGAGCTTCTCTAGCACGATCCGGCCGGCCAAAAGTATATTCTGAGCGAGATGAACAAATTCTAGTATAATATATGCAATTATATTCAGAGAAAATATATAAGAAAGTCAAATTGGCAATTGGTCTTGATTTTTCCGACTGTATTATAAAGTGTATTCTAGCCAAGTACTATATTACTAATTGAAAGGCAAAACAGCAACCGGCATTTACAGAGGTTCATATACAAAAAAGGCTTGTTTGATGCAAAGCTAGAGAGTATTATATAATAGAGAATTGAAGGAATATTATATAAAGTAATAAATGTTCTGCCGAGTATAATAAAGGAAAATTGGCACAATAGATATTTTGCATTTCTAAGCAGAAATAGAATCGTAATATAATTCAAATTTATATCAAATCTAAGAATATATCAGTTATAATCTGGAAGTGTTTTTGAAATATAGACAAAAAGATTGAAAGATCAGAATTGTATTTACTAAACTGCGATTTTGAGTCTAAAAAGCATAGATACAGCTTATACTTATATATAGAAGTACTAGATAACCAAATACCAATATGCTAGCAATCAGGCTTAGTATTTATATAGAATAATACTTCTATTTATACTTTATATTTAGTATATTGTTGGTTTGCAGATTATATAATATCAGTAATAGTATAAGGGTTCAGTAATAGAATGATACAATTTAAATAGCAATATATATATTAATTGCAATTGGCAAACTAATTTCTATTCTTCTACTAAGAAGCCGCTGTATTTATATATAAATTATAGTCTTTTTATAGCTAAAATATACAAAATACACCCTGTCCGAAAGGATATAATCTTATACAATTAAAGTATAATTTCCACCTTAAACTGTACAACCCTGATCTTTATATTCCGACCTCTCTATCGTGATCATATGACAGACCCTGACAAATAGACTGGCCGGCTATATTATCAGATTTAAACTCTATAAAGCATATTTGGTAATATCTAAAAAATTGGATTTATAAATACTATTTAGAATTATTATAAATAGAAAAATCAGAGGCCGATTTACAAGTATTAGAAAAAGCTTTACAAAAATCCTGAAATCAGCTTTCTGATATTTTATTTGAAGCTTTAATAGAGAATATGCCTAAAAGAATTAATATATATATTCAGACTGAAGATTGGCATACAAAATATTAGAATTAGAGCTGTAAAGTAGGAATTTAGATATAAGTTATACACTTAACTGTACAAAATCAAAATGTATTTAGATTAGTAGTTGTATTAGAAACGTCTAATATAAAAGTTGGAATTGAAGGTCGTATTTGCAGGGGGCGGATACTTTTGGCCTAGTACTGTAGTTGATGAATGAGAGAAATGAAGGATGATAGAATGAAGTGATCGAAGATGTGCCTGAGGGCTAATAAATTACAGTATGTAGGCGCACGCGCATTGAAGATCTTGGCAATTGTTCCCTACTACCATTGGTACAAATAACTTGTTAGCAAAGAGAATAATATCCCAGAATGACTACCAATTAAATGCCGACAGAAATTCAAAGCCTATCTAATGTATACATTGAACAACCCCTCCCCCAAATTTCACAACTCATAACACCCTCTCTAAAATTAGAGGACAATAATCTACCGTTGACGAAGATCCTGAAACAGCTAAAACACGTCGTCATGTAAGGGAAGTTTTCTGGATTTTGGGTAGAATTAAGCTCTTCGTCGCCGGCAGTAACACGCCCTCCACTATAAATAACCATTTGTCGTACAAGACTTTTCAAAGGATCAAATTTAGATAAAATGCTAGATAAATGAAGTTGTACACTAGTGTCAAGAGAAACCTGAGCAAGTCATCTCCCGCGGCGTTTACTAGAAGACCCAGAATTTGTTTTCCCGAGGGCTTAGCCAATGAGTAGGCATAACACTACTCAGAAAAACACTTTCCTTCTTAAAATCTTCCTCATCCAGATTCTCCTTGGTATCCATGGCGCTCTCATCTGCAACATCCTCCTCATCCATATTATCCTCCACTTCTAAAGCGCTCTCCTCTGTAATATCCTCCTGGTTCACATTGCCTTCCGCCTCCTCAACACTTTGTGAAAAGTCCCACTCGATCACTTCCTTTATGGGCTTACCTAACGGTTTCAAAGTAATATCAACCGCTAAAATAGCTAGATACCTGTCACTGGTCCTTATATAAGTCCTCGTCGTCAAACAATCCACATTCGCTTCCTGCGCTAGGATCTCTTCAAATATTTCACCTAAGGTCCTGCCCTTTGCCTTCAGTTTCCTACATCGCTCTAAAGCATTCATCTGTGACCTTGGCCGCAAGATATTCCAAACTTCTCTCTTAAGAGGCTGAATAGCAAACATTCTCTTCCAACTAGCATTCTTATACATAAACCTCTCATCACGTCTAATTCTCTCCCAATCAAATTCATAAAAGATTTCAGGTTCAGGCCAATCACCATCCCAAGCAACGCCTGGAATATCCTCACATATCTGCTCATCATCTCTATCCTCGTTGTCTGTATCTTCATCCTGACCAGGGCCAAAGTCATAAATAGGTTCTTTGTAAGTAGTCCCACCTTGCGAATCTTTATATTCTAAAAATAGAATGAATGGATTCACAATTCCATGTGCTTTTGGGTAGTCGTAAACGCCCCACGGACGGAAAAACAGAAAATGTTGAATGAACTTGTTATTTGCGATTACCCTATTACAGATGCGTGAGACACGAGGGAGGCGAGTAAGAAGATCATAAGAAGTGCATTTAGCGAGAATTAGATTGAGAAGTTCGAAGGTGTTGAATACCCGGCTAGCAGTTGTGAGTGTTGGAATAGGATCATTATCAATAGCTGCTGTATCGGGAGATACTACAATTGAAATAGCGTTAATGGCAGGAATGGTGACTTGTTTAGTTTGTACCATGATTGCCACAGATTCACCTGCGCAGAAAGCTGATTTGCGTTCGTTATTGAAGGAGAAATGAAGACAAGAAGTGAGTAGGAATTATTTGTTGTGCTTAGGTTGACGTAAAGGTGAAACTTGCGGATTCTTAGTAATACGCGAGACTGTTGGTTTTCTATACGAGCACCAATCGCCACCATTCCCTACCTTTCATATACAGTAGCGCGCACCACCAAACACGGTTATGAATTTAGGTAATGTGGTTTATCACCACTTCAAAGTATAATTCAGCAACGATGACATATAAAAATCTCCATTTAAAGTATAAATAAGCTAGACATATTGATAACTATGTAGCTGAGGCGCTATCCTCTCCTTGGGACTTTAGGTCTTTGATAGTTAGTATTACACAAAGAGGGAAGTTAGAGTATCATGATTACCTTAAGTTATTATATGTGGCTCCACTCCCCACATACCTTAAAGTCTCAATTTGTATGTGGACCTGGGAATAGGATATTTTTAACTACTACTACATAATTTCGCCCAGCACTTGTGTGAATACATATAATGGTGCTACTAGCGAATGGTACAGTCAATTCACAGGCAGCAAAGTCAATACTCTTTCTTTATTTTATTCTTAGTGTTATTAGATCACTAATTACCCTACCAGACAAGTGTATGTATCGGTAAATCCAGCGATAGTTGGGCCAATAATCGTTTCGGCTTGTGTCTGCAGATGCATATATGTTTTGAGTTGGTTTTTAAAGCAAAAAAGGTGGTGATTTTAAGAGTTAGTATCTGACGATACTAAAGTCACCTCCTCCTCAAATGTATTTACAAACAAAAATGTAAAAGCAGTTCAAAAGGAAGAAGAGAAAAGGCGATTTTAAACCAATACATAAAACGAGACATGCTTGAAGTATGAGAAACGAAATCAAACTGACAGAAATCAGATAGACACAAAACGCCTGTCCAAAACTCCAAACTTATGATGCCTACCGCGAGACATGAAAATTGAAAAACCTACAAGGTCCCCTGCTGTAAACGTTCGTTACCTATAGACCCGAGATAAAACTCACTTCCTCATCATGGCTCTGGCTTCTTCCCTTTTCCCTTATTCGGCGGGCCAGCTGGAGTAGGTGTATCAGGTTGCTCAGGACTGTTATTTAGGGACAAGCCATCCATATCTGGTATTGGGTTGGTGTTGGGAGTAGTAGGAGGTTTAGGACTAGAAGGGGTCTGAGGACGGGATGAGCTAGGTTTATGCGAGGAAATAGCAGCACATTTCAACAAAGCTTCCCCAAACGTAAATGTATATCCTTCGACCAAAGTTTTGTCCTGCCCCGAAAGAGTCTTTGCTAAAGCCAGCAACTGTGATTCTGCATTCTTCTGGACCAGTCCGACCTCATCTTTTAGGAATTGGATGAATAGGTCATCAAAAGGTAAGTCTTTCTTAGTGGCGTATTTTCTTGATAATTTTCCCTATCGACATCTCCTGATGCCATATGGGGGGGAGATTCGTTGTAATCGCCGTCGTCTGCAGCAGTCTTCCTTTGGGGACTTGGAGTATATTGAAGGTCTCCTGGTGACACCAGGACGTAGTTGGGTCTTGGGCGACTTGTTAATTGTTGAACTGGTGTCACCGGGTTGGTTAACGGACCAGCGATGGGCTTATCTGGTGGGTTTTCTGCACGGCTTGATATTACTCTTGCTACTGGCGATGAAGGGCAGGTTGAAGGCTTCCTATCTGCTCGAAATTTTGTAAGGACATTCTTAGTTCCTGTAGCTGTTGCGCACCATGCTTGCTGCTCTGCCACAAGCAGTGAATTAACTCTTGCCAGCTCATAAAAAGCTTCAATGCCTTTATCTGTCGACCCGGATAATTTCCAAAGCTTCCCTTTTCGATTGTTCGTAGAGGAATAGAGTACGGCTAGGCGATCTAAATGTGAAACGCTAACAAGTTCCTTCAAAAGATGTTGATAGAGACTGCCAGTATAACTGTCTGCCTTGAAGTCTGGTTGTACTTCATCGTCCTGCCTGAGGTATTCGCTTCTGTGGTTGGCTAGAAAATAGCCTTTGATATCCGCTTCACTAAACCCCTTCACAAACCTGCCAATTGTTTGTGCCTCAAATACATGATCCGCTAAATGGTATTTAGAGACATTCAGCTGAGCATCGGAACAGAACTTACTTTCAACGGTTTCCTTTCCAGCTTTAGCAAGTTTCTGAAGATCTTGTGGAAATTTTGGGCTAGGAATATAAACTCCGTGTAGGGGCCGGGGTGCTTTTCCATGATTTCTGGTATATTAGGCCTCGCCGCGCCCTTCACTATGGACTTTGGTGCTGATGGGTAGGGCAGAGTTTTGTACACGAGCTTAAGCATCCTAAGTTATTTTCGACCGAGTGCGACATTAGGTGTGCCACTAATTGTGCTACTACTTGCAGCTTTTGGTGGCACTGGTACTCGCGGTAGGATAACATTTTCTGAACCTATTTCAGTTCTGATGATTTCTAGCAACGGGCTAGCGTTGAGAACTCCGAATTCCAGAGCAAGTACGGCAACAACAGAAGTTGAGAATCGCATGTTAGGCAGTGATCTTCCAAAGTCAAACTATAGAGAAGTTGAGAGTATCTTAGAATGAGAAAGACAGAAACATAAAGGGAAGTGGTATTATTTATATTGAAATTCTTTCTAGTGCCATGATATAGGAATATACTGGTCAAGAGCTTGATAAACTGTTGCAACACAGCCATGGAGGGATTGATATTTGATGCCCATAATTAGGTTGATAGATCCATCGATACTAAATCCTGCGCTGATGGATAGTAGAACCAAGACAATTGAACTCGATAGACCGCAGTGTAATCTTGAAAGGAATCATTGGATGTATGAACTGCAACCGGAGCCAGGGGAATAAGCCGACAAATTAAAAGGCTTTTAACTCACAAAATCTAAAATCAAATCATTGAGGCACAAGTAAACTACCTAATAAGAAGACCTTTGAAATCACTTTGCTGTTGAAGGATATCGTAGAAGAATAGACAGGAACGCCAGAGTGGCTGAATGGAAATTCGAATTTACTCCTCGGATGAAAATGGTCATGCAGAGAGGTATGCGGAGTCCTAATTCTGGAAAGAGGAATTGAGATACTGGTTGGTTGCTTACCAATACGAAGTAAGTACGAGGTAATCTACGTAATGGTAAACAATCTATCGCTTAGTTGGCTGATTAGCGCTGTATATTTGGAAGACCGACGAAAAGGTCGTAAAATGCACGTTTCAATGTAGCGAAGATTATGAAATATGAATGAGATGGATAGTTGGTGGAGGTCATCTCGGGTGTTGGGATGGGAACTATGAGCGTGGCGTAAAGGGATAATCGGAGTTACAGCAAACGCAGATGATGGAGACGTCTACAACGGGTTCAGCTATAAATAAATTAAGATTTAAAGTATGATTATTAATTTGCTATACCTCACTTTCTATAAAGAGAATTATTGTTGAGAGAAATAAAGACGAAGTTATAATATAAATATGTTTTTAAGAAAGAATTAGATAATTTGGATAAGGTCGAGAAATCACGTTTATGACACAAGTTATGTGCACGGCTGTGATTAGGACCACCTCCATATAACTTTTCGCAAAATACCAGCACAATATTTATCAACAAAATCTATCCATTGTTTTGCAAAATTAGTCTTACAAAGCTCCGTTTATAAAGCTTGATAATCCTACAACTTTTCCATGTGGTAGTTTGTTCTTTTTGGTGGCAATTGGCATGATATATTCGCGATACATAGCTGGACACAGTTAATTGACAATATAGTGTACAGCCCACTCTCCGCGTGTACTTGACAATTTGGACATAAGTGTTCTCCGCGATGCAGGTACCTCAGTTGTGGCTAATACAGTCACAACGACTAATATTAGGCTAAAGTTTCATATAGGTGTCAATATAAATCATAGATCAAGGTTTGATGATCCAATGATTAAGTCATCGCGCATTTGAAACGTTGCTGTTGGAATTGACATTTTGACAGGCCAAAATGTGAACTGTGTAAATACTTGTGTTGATTGCATAAGGATGAGCTCAAGATTTCTGTGGTTGCACTCTGGTCGACGACAGAACTCCAAGCCAAACACAACAAGATAGAATGCGGAGAAGCCATTTTCCCAAGAAGTAATTCTCGTCTGCACGTCATATTATATTGCGACGAATGGGAGAATTTCCGTAATGAGGAGTTCGGGAAAGAATACGAAGGCAAACAAAAAAGGACCACGATCCGGCTAAAGTAACTGGTTAAATGTCACATTCTTCGCCAATCTCAATAGTAGGTAAGAGAATGGCACATTTTGATCCACTTCGCAATATGGCGCTGGGCGATATATAAAGGACCGATCATCTCCCAAAATTAAAGCAATCAGTCAGGTTGAGGATAATCTACAAGTACACGAAAATGCATTGTATTACTTTGACTGCTCTCGCCCTTTTAGCACAGTCCGTATTCGCCTTAGTCCATCCACCACCACCACCACCACCACCACATACTGAACCAAAACCATGGGGGTTTTTTGTTAACAATACTATCTACCAGCCGACAGGCAACCAAAGTGTCTTTTATCCTCGGTTCACTGAACTCCAGGATGGCACGATATTGGCAACGACGTCCTTGTCGGGCGTTAGTCCATCATATTTTCCTATATTCGAGAGCAAGGATGGCGGAGCTAATTGGAAATACATCTCAAATCTGACGGATCAAGTAAACGGATGGGGGATGTCAGCACAACCAGCTCTTGCTGAGCTAACCAAACCCCTTGGAGGTTACAAAGCCGGAACAATTCTGGGTTCGGGAAACAGTTGGAGCAACAACGGAACGAGGATCGACCTTTACGCCAGTACTGATAGAGGTAGAAGTTGGGAATTTGTTAGTCACGTTGCTGAAGGCGGACGACCAAACACAACCAACGGGGCTACTCCCATCTGGGAGCCATATATCCTGTAAGTCAGCACTGAGTCACGAAAACACTCTAGCTATGGTATTAACAAGAAGTCACAGAGAGTATGACAATCAAGTCGTAGTGTACTACTCGGACCAGCGTGATCCCAAACATGGTCAAAAGCTAGCTCATCAAACCTCTAGAGACCTCAAAAAGTGGAAAGCTCCCGTCGATGATGTTGCTTACGACCTCTACACGCAAAGGCCTGGCATGACTGTCGTAGACTATATCCCAACCATAAAGAAGTGGATTCTTGTACACGAGAACCCAGTTGGCAACCAATCGTCATATGGGGCCAACTACCCAGTCTATTACGTGCTCGCTGACAACCCCCTTGATTTCAGGCTCTCACAAGGCAGGCCAGTTCTAATCAATGGTAAAGCCCCAAATGCAAGCCCTTATGTTGTGTGGACTGAGTTTGGTGGACCAAACGGAACTATCATTGTGTCCGATGCAGACAGCCCACAGGTTTACACAAATCAATACGGTGGAGCTTTCGATAAGTGGGAGGAACATGCAACACCAGCTGGGGCTGTCTACAGCAGGGCCATTCATACTTTCAAGCGTTATCCAGATCATCTACTCATCTTTGGCGGAGAAACGTTCGACAACGCGCGCGCAGGGCTTCTGACGCCCTTCAGTGCGACAGTAGTTGATTTGAAGAAGCTTCTCAAGCGTATTTAGACACCTTGACATCCTTCAGATCATACTGAAGTTCAGTTGTATGAAATTCTTTTTGGGTTTTCTAAAAAATAAAAGTACTGCTTATACAGCGTGCAAGTCTAATATAACATTGACGTGGACCTGAAAAATATTCACAAAAGATTTGTACAGTAGAATAACTTCACTTTTCCTCAATTCTTCATTACACCGGCTCAAAATGCTCCACGATGTCTACCAGACTGTTTAAGTCTGCTCATGTTCTCATATAGGCTACTCTTCACAATCAAATTCCAAGCTATAATTGTCATTAGATCTCCCGCTAGCCTTGCAGGCATCATAGTTACTGAAGAGCGAATCTAGGATGCAGCAACATCTATCAATGTGAAAACTCGTTTTAACGTTGAGAATCTTATATAGTAAGTAATATAATGCGAGGTTACGATACGCACTGGGCGAAAGAGTGACTAATGTGATTCAACTATTCAATACAAGCCTTAATCAATTCGATTGCAATCCGCCCCTTACTAGCTGATTTTTAACTAGGTGACAGCCTTGTCAAATTATTCTATAGCAAGAATGCGTAGTCTTCCATATCATTAAAGCTGAATCAAGTGCTAGAAATCTAGCTTAGGAATATGAAAGCTGAGGGCAATTGGTGTGTTAGCCGCGGGGCGTTTCCAAAAAACCATGGACAAGGCAGCCACTCGCATAGATGGACAACATACAACACTGCACTCCCTTTCCTTTCAGGCTAATCTTTACCAGACCTCAATGATCTAAAGTTTCCACTTAGACAATATCATGGATGAGTATCAGTATTCTTCACTTTCTTATCCGACTGCTATTCGAGTACTCGTGATGCAAATATTAAAAACCGTCGAGGATCCCACCCACCCCGTTTCAGTCTTCAAGCTCGAGGAGGTGAATTTACAAGAGTCTCCAATTTATGAAGCGCTATCTTACACATGGGGAGAGACGACTTATTATGATGGCTTCACCTATCTATGGGATTCTGGCCCGCCTCGCACGTATCCCATCGCGATTCACGGTTCTGGATTGTTCCAAGTCACCAGAAACCTTAATGAATTCCTGCAGTACTTGACCAAGAATGCGCCCGTTGGTGCCACTACGAGGAGGATATGGGCGGACCAAATCTGCATTAACCAAAAGAATATCGAGGAGCGAAACAGCCAGGTTACGATGATGAAAGATATATATACGTCCGCGCAGAGAACACTTATTTGGCTTGGTGAAGAAGACGCGGACACATTGAGTGTCTTGGATATGCTCCATGCGGTGGACATACCTAGCGTTGACGGCAACCAGGAGCTAACAGGCACTTTACTCCAAGAGCTTCAGCAAAGAGTGAGGATGGTGTTACATGCTGCCTTAGGTATTTCTTCGCTGGAAGGCATATCATCGCCATGAAGTGAAACTAAGTCTTGGAACTAGATGGAAAATTTTATGACGGCTATATCAAGAGTTTAATCAATACTCTTAATAAGCCGTGGTTTTCTAGAGCCTGGATAGTTCAGGAAGCTACCTTTTCGGTCTTCACTATTGTGCTTCTTGGCACGGAAGAAATCGAATTTAGCTTGCTACATCGCCTGATGGTCGTTGTGGCCACAGTTGAAACTGAAGTAATGAGCTCTCGTAGTGTGAAAAACTCCCAAGTTCTCCGAAGCCGTGGCGCCCAGACCGTTCGCCACGTGGAGAAACTTCGACGACAAACCACCAGCAGCCAGGAGAACTTTTCTTCTTTCCCAGAAATTCTTCAACAGCTGGCATTCTCGTTTGATGCGACAGATGCACGAGATCAAGTTCATGCCTTTCTGGCATTCCAAGATCCGCGCGAGGAAAAGATTCTACCGGATTACTCACTCGACACAAGCGCTGCATATACTGTAGTATCTGCAAGCATTGCTAGGTCTTCTAAATCGTTATCGATATTTGGTCTTATTCGAGGCTCTAAGTATTTTGGTTTACTCCCATCCTGGGTAGTTGATTGGAGATTGAACAAAAGTACACAAGGAACTCCATTTGACAAAGATAGTAAGGATGTTTTCGATGCCTGTAAGGGCTATCAATACAAGCCAGCAAAAGAACACCCACAGCTATCTAGGGTTCTAACAGTCAAAGGAAAGATCATAGGTCGGATTGCCATAGTGTCTACAGTGGCTCATGAATCCCAACAAGACGTATCAAAGGCATGGAAACTCGAACAAGTCGTCAAATCCTTGAAATTGAGCGCCCACTCCCGTTCCAAGGGGAAGAACCTTTCCATACTTAATGACCCGAATCTAAGAAGAAGGGTAGTGTCAGTTTTAATGGCCCAAGATATGCGAGGCTTTATGGCAGATATCCACCAAGAAAATCCCCTGGACCAAGTTCTTCGGGCTTACGATATTTATGACCGAGCGGTTAGAGAAGATACATCAGTTGAAGATGCCTCGGAGTCAGGGAGGCTGATTCAAAAGTTGAATAGAAGAACTTTTCTATGTGTCAAAAAGAGAGTCTTCTGCACTAACGAAGGCCTTATCGGACTTGGACCCCAGCTTATCAGTGATAATGATTTTGTTTGCATACTGCATGGTTCAAAGGTACCGTGTATCATGAGGAAACAAGGAAATGATTGGAAAGTGATAGGGCTATGCTTCTATGAAGAAGGTATGCATGGAGAATTTGTTGACTGGAAGGAAGCAGATGGCGATACCTTTGATCTTTTGTAATTGATATCCACCCTAAGATTATGACTCAAACAACACGCAATGAATTGATCAGAGCCAGACAAGCGTAATTTTCAATACATTCAAATCCTGGATCAAGGCTAACACTTGGGACTCACTCCATAGGCTTATATTCGATATGATACGTATCGTGCAATATAAAGCAAAAGGTTTACAAGAGGGTTGTTGGTCGATACCCAGATTCGCAATAATTCTGAAATTAATTTCTACGGTAATTATCTGAACTAGAAAGTTAAATTCAAGGATGAGGAACATGCATCAATCTCAACATGGATCAGATATGTGATATTTCGAGCTGACCAAATACTTCCTGTAATGAGTGCGTCGCTTTCCTTCACCCTAAGCTTCGCACATCACCCTGAAATATCAGATATCCATGTCGGCAGTCTTCAACTAATGGTGGATAAAGCTCTTTCAAGCCACCTAGGCACCGCCACGATCCGGGGTAAAGTCTCCAGCTTTGTTAGTGCTGACAGCGGCAGATCATTCCTAACGTCCTGTACAATATGCACTGTGCCGTAGGGTGCATGGCTGGGCGGATATGACGCTGATGGGGTTTATTTCATCTGAGTGACATCAGTGAAACCACTGGGCTACTTTACCATCAGAGAAACAGCATGAAATAGTTGTGTCCTTATGATTGTCAGCATTTTGATAGATCTATAAATAAAACAGCTCCACTGGGAGCAGTACAACATGACTCGTAAGGGCCACTGTAAACATCATCTTGGCAATGGCAACGACACGTAGAATATTCTAAATGTTCTAGAACTCAACGTGATGACTTGCATATCAAAGAAAGCGCGCTTCAAGAAATTGAAAGGGTAATTCAATATCTGCAGCAAGGTATAATCATCTGTTGATATAATTGCACGACGATTCTTCATCAGCTGCTGCTTGCCCAATCATGGCTTTGACATCTCCACTTCCCTGAATTTTCCCTGCGCTCATCCACGTCACTTGCCAACGTCAACACTATGCCGTACCACAATGATACACAACCACCACCGAAACCTCCAGAGAACAGATCAACTTCGGGCTCAATCTCCATTTGTTCAAGAAAGTGCCTGCTCCACAATGGCTCGGCGTGCTAAGTCATCGAGGCTTTGTCCTTCCCCTGGACGTGATGCGCGATGCTCCTCTTCCTCTGACAACCATCTTCAATTCCTACTGCCACCACCATCTCCATCTTACCATTCTATAACTATAATCTGGAGCAGCAGATATCTGCCATAGCGTCTCAATTGATTAATTCTCTTACTGCCGTCTTTGTTACCTCAGTTTTGTTGCTGAACCATTCGCAACTTTTCTGGCTGGTAGAGTGTTGTTGCGAGGAAGATGGGAATAACCTCGCGGACTCCCAAACTGGGACAGCAAGGTACGCTAACACAGCAGAAGCGGGTGCCTTCCCACCCCCTACCACCAGCCCTGCTTATTACTCCTACTCCTAGTCTCTCTCCAACCAGTCCTCCTCGACATTCTTCCTCTCATTTGCATCCACGGTACAAGGCTACCCAGGATCCTGATATTAATACCCAAAATATGGTTCTGAACGAAACCAGCGAGAAGAAGCCTTCTCCTGCCACTTTTAGCTGGCGATCACCTTTCTTTCGATCATACAGCTCCCCTTCCACATCTATTACAACTATAGCTACAAAAGCTAAGTCCAACAAAGGAACAGACGCGGACAGCGAGAACTCCCTATCAACAGCTTCCATGGCTTCTTCAATACCTCCTACCTGGAAGCAAGCCCCTCCGGACGCACCTTATCGACCTGCGCATTATTCTGTTGGAGATCTGACAACCCATAAAGGCATAGATGACAACCGCTCAGGTCGAGAAAGATCACAGTCCCCACGTCCATTTGACAATCTACGAACTCGAGCTGGACAGTTGTTCAGCACGGGATCAGTTTCAGATCCTTCTGTTCCAATCGGCATGTCAAAAGAGGCAAATGGGAAGCATGTCCAAGCATGGATTGAACATCCAGATGGTACAAAGGTAGAATCGAAGTTGGATTTTATGCTTGCAAACCATGTAAGGATCTCGACATGAAAACAGAGCACTCTGCTAACATCACACGTAGGAACCGCAGATTTGGGGCGCAGGTGCCAATGCTTACGTTTACCCCTTTCCACAAGAAAGTGGCCGCAATCCAGTATTCAAGGTTCCCTCCCGAATTTTCGAATGCTCCCCTCAGTTGTCAAAATTAATATCTGCGCAAGCACACAATGAGGGAAACAAGATTCAAGCTCCAGAACCACATACCATACCTTCTGATCTGGTAGTTGAGAATTCCTTTCGGAACCTTTCACTGGGTTATGGAGATAGAGCTCCCGATACACTTAGATACGTTGATGGTCTGGATGAGGTGTCGCGTTCTTTGCAAGCCATTGATGCTCCAACCCAGGACATTCACTTATTCTTTCCACTGAAGTTATCTGAAGGAGCAGCAACTTGTCCAGATGAGTCCGATATACAGAACCTCGTCGCCCTCCGTAATTTGCTAGCATTTCTTACTGCACAACCACTGGTCAATACTCCCGAAAATCCTAGTCGTTTCAAGATCTTCATATCGATATCCAAACTTCTTATGGAACATGGCTTTAATAGTCAGGACGGGAGCAGTTATGGAGAAGACGTTACTGATCGTTTTGACTTTTACCTCAATGACAGCATGCTGGACGGTATTCGCGAAAGCTTGGACGATATTGTGCAAGGTTTAGTTTTGGGAGAGCGAATGAGATCAGAAAAGCTGTATTCTGAGGCATTTGCTCATGCCGTCGGTAGGTACGACGAAGTAAAAAACATACCCCGCCGGCTTTCTATTCTCATTTCACAATCAACCTGGACCAAACTCGGACGCGCGGATATGGTTCTCAAGAGAAACCAGAAGAATGTCGAAGAGCGGCTGAAACTATTCATATTTCCTTCTATCTTTACAGGCATCGCAGCATCAACTGCCTTGACAGAATACAAAGTGGTTAGATTCGAGACGTGGAAAACCAGTTATGAATCATTCCGGAAGGAATGCCTCAGCCACTACAAAATGACCTTCGGAAGCTGGCCACCTAAAGCCAACAAGAATTCTTCATTCAGCGTTGATGGTATTCTAAATCGGTTGGTTCTAAATCACTTGTATTCGGACATGTGCAGTCTCTATGATTTGCTCGTGGATAAGTCTTCATTGACTCCACGTGCCCTAGGTGCATCAGAAGTTGGTGATGCGACTGACAGTGATGTGTCGATACGTGCACTCAGAGTTCTTCTAAGCGAGTACGACCGCTCCTCGCCGCCAGTTATACCCGCGATACCCTATGATCTACCACTGCTTCCCACCGTAGCTACTGTCAAGCCAGGCTTCTTACGTTGGCCAGAGGAACAGCAAATCTCCGAATCCTGGAAATCTCTCAAAGATTATGAGACGACCTTAACGTTGCAAAAGTCCTATAACCAGGAGGTCCATCGAACTCACTTTTCGAATATGTTCACGGAATTTGAGAAGAAGGAAGGCAAGAATAAGAGCCCTCAAGTCTTGGCGGATCAACGAATCGGATACTGGATCTTTCTCTATGCAGTAATACAATCACTTCCAATGCTTGTCATGGATGCTCCAGGCGTGCGAGGTTCATCGGGTGTTGAGTATTCTCTTTCTGCACCTGTCTTCGGTAACACGCCTTGGAATGAAAACGAGAACAACCGCGTCATGTTTGCGATTAATAACAGCAACAATATGGTTGAGATGCCTGCTGATGTCGTTAATAATGGTGTGGAAGGTACTTACCGTCGAAGTCACTGTTGGAATATTCCAGAACTCCTAAGGACCGATCATGATGGAGATACATCAACCATTTATAGCGAGAATGGCGAGCCTCTCTCCCCACTCACTCAGCCTCCTATGGGTCTCTTCGACAGCCCTGTGGCCGAGTCGCCCAGCCAAGGAACACCAGCAGCCGCGTCTCTCTTCAGTATGTCACCAGCTGTACATAGCATGAGTGATCTAGATAGAAGCGCCAGACGTCAGAGTCGGCAGGAACGCGAGCTTGAGCGAGACAAACGTCGAAGTATAGCAATTGGTATCACCCCACTTCCAATGCCTCTTAGCGGTCCTAGTCCATATACCTCCCGGCCCAGCTCTAGACCCATCTCTGGTGGTAGCCCGCTCGACAATAGACCAAACGACTTCCGAGCCAGCTCTGGAAGAGAACATCTCATATCTGATTTTGAGCAACGTAACTTTTCCGGGTATAGCCTAAGCACAGGAAGCTCCCGTATTTCTTCTGTTCCGACTGGAAAGGGGCATAGCGAAGATGAACCTGAGTCGCCCACTAGTGCCGGTCCAAGTACTTTTGATGAAATTCTGAAGGGAATTGAGGGCGAGAAGGTGCCAACGAAGAAGAGCAAGAAGCGATCGAGATTATTTAGGTCTAAGAATGAATGAATCCATGAATTATGAAGAATCCATGAATGTGGATGAATTTGACGGGATGTACTTGGCATCGAGAAGGGCATTTTGGTTTTCACGAGCAACGAAAAGCCTTTGAAGCGTGGCATTTAAAAGCATTAGCATGGAGCAAATGGAGTTGAACCTAAAATGGGAGGAGATCTGTGGGGGTTTAAGGTTTTGTAGAAATATTCTAGCATGTCAGCCTGCTTTGGCATCACTCCAGAGTTGTCAACAGACACAGATGAGAGCGTGCACTGCGTTCCTAGCTGATAATAAATAACACAATCAGTTTCTACGATTTTTCACCACTCAGCTGTGAATATGATAAATATGCCATTTGCATGAATCCTCGGTCTCGCAGTAGCGACGTTCACGATACGATGTGAAGCGTTGATCAACACGCAGCATCTCGAAGCACAGATTATGTGAACCCGTCAATTTCCTGTATCTCAAAGCAATTAGCAGCCCTAAACATGAGAAGCAGACATTTTTAGTCGGCCACTTGATGATTTCATTGCGCAGTAGTACCTCAAAGATCAGCTCAAAGCTTGCATCTCGACGATACTCGTCATAGTAAGCATCATGCACCACCACCCGTACGTTACGCCGCCCGTTTTGGCTCACATGTATTCACATATTCACTTTTGTTGTACTTTCACTTTAGTTTCACCGTTCAAGCAGCTGATTCTATCTATTCAATCACTAGTCGAGGGCTTGTTTTTCTTAGGCGATGCATCATGCCGGCTCGTTCGGCCGTCCATCGGAACCGTCCAAAAGGCTTCGGCAGTTCGATTGTAATCTTCTGTCCCGCCTTGACATCTCAGAGAGGAGCTTCTAGGACATTGAAGCATCGACTTGATGAATAGAAACAGCTCTCAAGAATTTGCTGTGGATTAGCGGGGGCGCAGGAGAGGTCTGGAATTAAGAGGACAACAGAACGCGACGAAGTGCAGGGCAAACAATCTCAAGGAGAGGGCTCCTCTAGCTGCCAGCTCCTACGAAAGAATAATAGCTAGGTAGATGTCTTGGTTGGTCGCAATGGAAAAGAGGATGTTCACGTCCAGCGCGAAGACACCTGCCGGCGTGCTGTACTACCGGCGTAGCATAGACGTTTCCATATGTCGCACCCCCCCAAAGCCGTGATCCTCTCCATCGCTCCGCCTCAGCCTCATCCTCATCCTCATGCGAGAGCCCCCCCTTTCGACAGCAGCCAGCACTCATGCCCAACTCCCCCCAGGCCGTTGTTCGCCGCGGATTCCTCGTCGCAAGCCCACCGGCGCGCCCAATCCCTTCGTGAATTTTGACTTTGTCCGAAACCCAAAAGTTAATTATAAACTTTTGTTGCACATCGCACCCGGTCACCCTATTTATATGTCAGTTTACCAATGGTTGGGTTATTTATAAGTTTAGTGTTTAAAAAAAGACTTTTTGCTCCCTTTTCGGTTGCTATGTTTAGGTGGGTGTCGGTGCTCGTGATGTGGGGTTATGGGATGGGATGGGATGGCATCTGGTTTTGGCGCCGGAACGGCACGACGGGGAGGGGAGCGAAAAAGATATAGGGCTGTAAATTGCTGGGATGACCTTGCGAGAGGGAGGGCGAGCGACGATGATGGGGTTTGGGAATGTCTGGTGATGGATGGTATTTGGCACATTGCGATGTTTTGCGACGCAAGGAGATGCGATGAATTAGGTAGAGAGGGAGAAGAAGCAATTCTCTGTTTGGAACATGGTGGATGTAATGTGAGGACATCTCTATGGCGTCACTCACTGAGATAGACAGTGGTCGCTTTCCGCCCTAGCTACTTACTACCTATGAAGCTACTACATATAAAGCTACTACCTATAAAGGACAGGCTAACGTAAGGGTGCTGCTGAGCTGGTAACAGGTAGAAAAGACACAAACACCTATGTTTCGCGTGGCAAAAAGAGGCAGAGAGAGCCTAACTCACCAAACACCCACCACCACCACCACCCAAAAGCAAGCGTGCTTTGCTCGTCTCCCATCTTCCACCTGAATCAACAATACAACTCCACCACGCCTCACGCGCCGCCCTCATATCCACTCCTTCTTCTCACACACTCTCCCTCTTCTTCCAACCACATCACCAACCTCCCAAAGGTGGAGACACCTGCGACATGCAACAAACCTGTAGAAACATGCCTTTTCTCATCCTCAACGCCCCTCTTTTGCACACAGTTTGGGGGTGGGTGGAGACGGTTTGCCAGGCGGGATGGAGGCGGGATGAGGGATGAGGGATGGTAAAATCCACAGAGTATCCACTATGCTCAGTTGGAATTTACGAGTTGACGAGTGAGGTCCGGGTTGGTGGAGAAGGCCGAGTAAGGCCATGGTCAGGGAGGGGGGGGTTTTGAGGTGGTACAAGACGGTGTTTTGTGTGTAAGACGGGAGAATGTGGCATGTATGTATGTATGTAGACTAGAGGTGATGGGCAGAAGCTAGAGTGTGATGGGTGGGCGTGGGGGCTGAGATATCAGATCGTCTTAGTCATATGGAGAGAGGAACTAATAATGTCTCGAATGTCCAAGTCACTAGAGCACCGTATTGGAAAGGGAACAAGTGTAGGTAGCTATACGCGGAGGAAGACGAGCTCGACGATGATACATTGACAAAGACGTACACGGGGAGCTGCGGATGTGCATCCGAACGTATAGGCGGCTTGGTTGCTGGTCAGGATTATATGGCTCTTGGCTGTTACCAAGCGGCAAATTCCCTTGTTTTGGGTTTCAGGTCGGCGCGGAGCACTGGCTGGCTTACCTGGCTGTGGTTAGGGTTGCAGTGAGGATAAGCAACTTAACTAGTTCTATAATTACAACGATCAGACTTGCACTTGATCGTCAGAACGTCAAAAGCTAGAAATCCAGCATGGGATTAATTCATATATTTCAATATATCGTGTTCAGTAGTCTGCATTCTGCATTTTGCATTTTGCATTCTGTATTCTGTATTCTTAATTAAGGCTTATGATACTTGCTTCCAGCATTATATCCTGCCTAGTTCCAAATGAACTCGGAAATGGCCTATAGAAAACTCAGCATAATTTACACTACTCATAGCATCACATATATCACTTCCATTCTTCTTCTCTCAGATCATTGAAACTCTGAAAAAAAATTATTAACAGAGAGAACTATGAAATGCAATCAAGCACGTGATCAAGTGGTGACGTTTCGAAGATACATGTCCGTCCTCTTCTTGCCTGATCAAGTCTAGCCACGGCGCGAAACATTGCTTTCCCCTCTAACAAGTAGGCGCTACATGTAAATGCCGTGTCTGCTTCCAGCTCCAACAACCTTTTATTGTATCTACGCATTTTGATTCCTTCTCAAGCTCCTTCGTGCTTGTGTTCCCTCTATCTCCAAGATATAAGCAAGCAGCTAGGGTAATATTACAATGAAACTCCTATTGTGTGCCTAGTTTTCCACATGTGTCATCTTTAAGCTTTTCTTTTTCTGATCGATAAGTGCGTATGTTGTTACGTTGGAACGGCCCGCTGCCTCATTTTCTCTCTTTCCACCTCAAATACTCATTAATTTGAGAAGCAAGCTTTTTAGACGTTACTAGTGTCCTCCACTTGGAGGTCCGCTGAGGGCCTAGTGATCTTTTATATTTTCTACAGTAACCTTGGCCAATAAGCCTACCAGTTTGTCGGTGATGTAGTTCAGAATCGAGACCATAGCAACGCTATGCGCCACACTACGTGTATATATATGTGTTTACTTATCTGCGCGGGTAGAATTATAATATGGTTTGAAGTTCATAAATCCATATATACGTTATATAGTTTAGCTATTGCATTCTTGACCGTTACTGCGAGGTACGGCTCCCCAACCCTTTAGCTGAGGGTTTAAGAGTTACCGTAACCAGAGAATGTACGCTCCGAAAGATGACCTAGCTTCATGCAAAGAAATTCGATATGGGCCAGCAAATTCAGAATCCGGCGTGTACATTTGCTAGCACTAGCTTCTTTCTGCAACTCCCGCCCTTACCAGAGTTTCTGGCAAGAACAGCTGCTTTCCCAAATCCTCAACCCACAATCATAACACTAATAAAACATAATGCTCCGTTTGATCAATGTAAGATATTGGAAACTGGTTCCCTTACAGTGCCTAACATTATCACCCGCCATCAGCTGCCCGTAGAGTGAGAGAGCTTCCGATAATCACGCTCAGGTTCTGCTAATCTAGCCTCGATTTAGCCGAAAGAAAATGCTCCGACGGTCACTACTTCCATCTTGAACTTTACTACAATATAGCGAAAGTAATACAATCAGCTATATCAAAATGTCGCAACCTTCTATGGAGATATGGAGAAACCCCACAGCTCTTTTTTCAGCGAGTGAAAGATAAAATGGCCTCTAGGTTATTCAGTGCGAAGACACCTGGAAAGCACTAGGACTCTACCGTTCGATGCTAAACTTGACCCGTAACTATAAAGCTCACACTTTTGATAGATGATTGTCTTTGTTCTATATATTAATCGTTATTCCCAGTGCACAATTTCCAACAATTCTGAACACCCTCCAGGCCCCTGATCACACCTCTCAACTTGAAGAAGATATCTCCAATAATTTAGTTCTACAGTACATCTCTAGCCACCCGAAACATCTATATTTTTCAATCTTTACTATACCAAGATGTATCATTTGCATCCGTCTGCCGCAGCTGATTATTATCCTGGACGGGAAGAAAAGGTTCACGACCAAAGAGCAGCCTTCCATCCTAGGAACTTCAAACGGAGCAAAGCAAGGATGACAAATGATTATTGCAGCTTGTCTAATGAGCCACCTCTTATAGAGCTGAACCACGAGGGTTATGACGAATTTAACCCTGTCTCTCCAAGCTCAGACTTCGAACATAAACTTTGGAGCAGCGTGTCTCTGCCTACGCCACCGTCCTCGGATTCGGGTATTACCGACGACACAGCCTGTCAGAAAAATACATCTTCTTCCATCATATCTAATATAGGTCTTGGTTCACCGGCTAGTCCTGTATCTCCAAGTATCTGCTCATACGCTGAGGGAGATCTTAGGTTCCATCTGACGAGCGAAACTGAGAGCGGAGACAAGGACTATATACCTCCTCTCAAAATCGACTTATCTTGGGATATATCAGACGAAAGTTACGGGCTTACGACTGATTACGAGGATGTTTGCAGTTATTCGAATCTCAACGATGAGCAAATGACAAGCGAACGCGCAACAACAAATCATATACCCTCCATTGTTGTATCAAAGGTCCCAACAGATGCGATGAATAGCTGCGCACGCATGAATTTGTCACAACTTCCCAAGCTCAGCACGAAATTCTATCCAGGTAACAGTGCAAAAGAACCACGTATTATTCCATGGGCCGTCCCATCGACCAATCTAGTAGAAACAACGAATAGGACTCCAGAGACGAGTGCAGCTCGCTGTTCAAACCCTGGCAGTGAGTCTACAACTACTTGTTGTGAAAGTCTACCGGAGCTCCCTAGGATTCGAAATGTTTGCAGTTATATGACAGATTCGAAGAAACCTTCTACCTTTGCGGAAATTTCTGCATCGAAAGTATTTGGCCAGGGAAAAATAATTGATGGTTGTACAACTCAACCAATTGCATCTACATTTTCGTTATTGCAGAATGCTGTTACGCATTTGAAGCAAGCCAGTTTTCCGCAGTTCAGAAGGCTACCGCCAGAAATCCAAGATAGGATCTGGAGCTTTGCAGCCCCGACAGGTCTCGACGAACATGGTCTTCGAATACTCGCGCTCGATCGTAAAAAGGCACCAAAGAAAGACTGGAGAGCACATAACGCGGATCGGCTTGTCGTTCTGAAGAGAAAAACTGGGAAGTTAGTCACATCCGTAAGACATACCCCAAGATCATTGCCCGCCAGCAATAGTAGGCAGCGCTTCTGGTTGCTTTACATCATATCACCCTCCTTGAAACCTTTGTAAGCTGGAACTTGAAAGCTTCTCCGCAAAGGATAGCTTCATACAGCTTCGGACTAGTCTCGAAAGAGCAGCAGACCGGCTTAGCCAATGTTTCAAGAAGTTTGATGTGAAAAATCAGCCTTCGGACGTCCTGCTATGTGACGAACTAATTTTTCTCCATAGATCTGAGCTTCATACCCTATACTAACAAATTATTCTTAACAGCGAAAACTTTTCGATATCAGGCTGTCGGAGTGCTGCAAAGATAGTCGACACACTTACCTTCACATCTTCTCAAATACGTTGCCAGTATACAAAGGGAAGGTACACTATGATGACGCCACGACCTTGTATTTCACAGACTTCTATTGGGCGCTGTGGTATCCGCGGATCGAAACAGGGTTGCGCAAGCAAGCTTCAGTGCCGCAGTGGATCCGCAGCATCAAAAGAATGGCCCTGCCAGACTACCATATCGCACAGCATCGATTCACCAACTTCCATCTCAGGTACCCGCGCACGCACAATGGGCTCTTCTCCCTGCTGCCCGCCTTCACGTCGCTGCAGCAGCTCTATGCCATCATCACGACCATCATCAGGAAGGCGCTGCGGGGCGGGGACTTTGCGTGGACGAAACGCGTTTTGCAAGAATGCTTGGAGGCTTTGACGGCTTGCTCCGAGGCACGGTATTTTGCTCCAAGCGTCTATATTCTTGAGCGTCAGATGCTGGATGGACGTGAAGTCGGGGTGGAAATCACCAAGATAGCCACTTAACCTCGTTTCACAAGGTCAACACGATGGATGGGCAGTGGCGCACAACTTTCAGCTGTGTGTATATTTATTTAGGTGATCTAGTTGAGCTTAGACTGAGGCAGCAGACGAGAGTTATATATTCTAGTCAATGGTATTGAATAAAGCCACCGGTGCCCAAAAGATATCTCGCTACGTGATCATATCATAGAACTAGATCTAACTAAGATATTGTCAAAGCCGCCTAGATGAGACTGTCCATTTCGTTTTTGCTTTAGCGAGCTGTAGGGTGTGGCTAAGCTCCATGATGGCAAGGCAAGCAAAACTTTTGACCATAAAATCAGCAATTTGGAAAGCTTATTGGCTTCCTGTTACAATATCCGAATGCCAGATGAGAATGAGTGTTCCCTAACTGGATTGCCCTCTTGCCCGGCATTGCTTTGGATATAAAGAGCCAAGCAGACCCATTGCCCACCACAGCTGGCTCTTTGAAAGAAAGTGTTAGTAATCAGTTTGTTGATGAACGGAGCTGCTTAGTTGACCGATCTCTGATCTTGATGTTGATCGATTCTAATTCATGAATGGTTTTTAACCTTTGATTAATGGAGGAAGTGCCATTGCATTTATTGATAGCTACTATCGACTGGTTCGTGCATATTCTCACATATAAAGGAATCAACACTTGTCCACTTTTCCTCCCACGTCGATCGCCATATAAAAACCGTGGAATTATCTAACATGTGAACACCGCAGGTCCCGGAACCGTATACGCCGTAGGCTGATACGCATCGTACACAACCCCTGGGTCAGTCGACTTGTAAGCGCCCGGAAACGAAACCTTCGCACTAGGTCCCGTGCTCGTTCCACTTCCAGAAACCTTGATCTGTATGCACGACGGATAGAACTGGGCGCCCGGATAGCTGTAAGAGGCATGCAATGCAATGATCTCGTGGCGCACAATGTATTCGCCGGCTGCGAGGCAAGAGGGGACGGTGAAAGAGTACGACGCGCCGGCTTTCATTAACGGTGTTGCTCCCCAGTTATTACTCGTGCCTGTTCGGCCTGCCTGGTGGACTTTGAACCAAACGGCGCTGTGGAGTGAACAGGTTAGCTTTTTCGTATCCCATGCAACTGCTTATCCTGTACAGAAACATGACGAGTACTTACGCGGTGCCGGGAGTATAGGTCGAACATCCAGTGGAAGGGCATTTGGCCATGTAGGTTACGACGGGTCCAACGTGACTATCTGGCCATAGTGTCCATTTCAAACTCACGGTTCCGCCCGCAGCAACTGGTCCAGCAGCAAGCTTTGCCGGCGAGGACCCAGAGATTCCTCCTGCCGTATAGCCACCGCATTGCAGGTCGATGAGGCTGATGTCGGTAATAGGTCCATTGCCTTGTATAGGTCTGATTATGCGATCGGGAGGGGTGGAATAGTACGGGTCCGAGTATGGCTGATTTTGTTAGTCAGTAGAAACGACGTGAGTGGTATTCATCGTACTTGGTAGCCAGTGTAAGTCACTCCGGCGATTGTGACATTATCAACATAGCCGTGGGCTGTGACTGAAGCTAGAAGGGAGAGAAACGAGAAAATGGTGGGAAGCATAGTGATATCGAACTTGGTTTTAGAGAGAAGAATATGCTTCACCAAATAAGTAGTAGCTATGAACAGTATATAATGAATAAGTAGGGTACAGTACACAGTAGTCTTTAAACTATGCTCGCAAGGATTTTATTTCGTCGTTTTCGCCAAAGACTCAGACATGCCCCGAAGCGGGATTCTTTTACATTCATCCGTCCGTTTTGCGCTCGCAGTGTCAATATATGACGTTGTAATTCCCCTCCCCTTCACATATCATGGATGCCAGATGGTCCAGTTTCTCACCATGTAGTGTATTTTGAAGCACATTTTCGTAGCATCGAGAGGGTTCACTTGACCCAGCGTCTCATTCCTAGTAGCGCCCAGAAAACAATTATATTTCCTCGAATACCGTCGCAGTTATTGATATTAGGATAATATAAACGGAACACACCACACGTGCTTCCGAATATTCGGGTACTCTGTAATTTGCTTATAATTAAGAATGACGCCGTGATGCGGTGCTAGAAAAACCTTATCTGAGCCATTGAAGATCGTGGTATGGTGTGCTTTCAATTCAATAGTATGAACCGGGCGTTCGCCTATCTTGTACTCTGTTGGCGTTTGTTTTCTTTTTTTTCTGTCGGGATCTGTTTATTTCCTTATCTGGCAGGTGGTTGGAAGCAGGATCCGACTGGACGGAATTATTCAGGGGCTTATGCACGAAGTACTGAATTGTGGTAACGTGGCCTTCCAGTAATTCTAGATTGTTGGCCATGTGCTGCTGGCTCGGCGGTTCTACGATCCAAGTAGTTGGGACATGAGATGCAATCAGAGACCGAGAGAGAGGAACCTTTGGATGAGTGTGACAACCGTCTAGCCCGAATTCGAGGCCTCTTAACGCAATTGCGGTCACTATATATAATGTACCTCAGGCCTACTGCATCAATGCAAAGTGATGTGTGAGAAGGTATTTAAAGTCTAATAAGACATCTCTAAATCCTACTGTTTGTTTGGATAGACTTTGTTTAAATTTTGAAACTGTGAGCCCAGCAAAGTGGCTATTAATTTTTTTAGAAATAGAAAATACAATTGGCTATAGTGCACAGAGTTGAGCAGCTATTAATTTAGCTTTCGAAGTTCTCTCACGATCTTGTCGCTCATGATATGGTTGCTACTTATTAGTAGAAGAGTATTCGTGGTTTCATTATCTCTCGGAGTTTGGTAGCAACGCTGCATGGCATGTCAATTGCATATTGCCGCATAATCATGTGTTGGCACGCATGAATAGACGTTGCCGACCTTGGCCCTACTTTACATCATCGTAATTTGAATTAGACTTCGACTCCCACTTTGTCGTGATCCACTAGGTATCTTAGTGGCTTATCTCGACCGTCAAGACGTATTTTTTCCACTGACAACTACTCTGGTATAAATCGGCTTTGTTGAGGGTGAATGTATCAACGACTGAACATTCACTGGTTCAAGGTCAGGGCCAGTACTTCGCTTTGCGCGACAGGACTAAAGAAGACAATTGGCATTGTTTCGTAGATTTAAACACACTTGCTTCGAGGCGATAGTCTGTCTTTTCGCATATTATCAATGCCTTCACTAGAATCGTCAACGCAGCTGAAGCGGGTGGTTATTATTGGTGCAGGTTTGTGCTTGGATCCCAGCTTGACCTCATTCATGTTTAACGTTGTTAGGTTGGGCTGGACTTGCTGCAGCCAAAACGTGGGTTCTTACTATTTACTTTTGCGTGTAACAATGTTGATCTCGGTCAGATATTTGGAGATCCACCCGGAGATCGAGCTTACTATAATCGAAGCGGAGAAATCAATAGGTGGTGTTTGGTGCACTGATAGGCTTTATCCTGGATTTTTGTGTGACAGTCCTGTATGTCTTCCTGCTCCAGGAATAGTGGGGTTTTTTGAAGCTAAAACAATGCTGACTACTTCAGTCTGGACTCTTCGATTATTCGGACTTGCCCATGCAAGATGCTATCGGCACCAAAGATTGGGAGGATATACCCGGCTATAAGGTGCACGAGTATTTGACAGCTTATGCTAGGAAGTTCTCACTTCTCGAACGGGTAAAACTAAATACTAGAGTTAGTAAGGTTCAAAGAAATGAAAATTTGAGTAGCTGGGATGTGATCTTGCACCAATCGGGCGAGACGATAACCTGCGACAAGTTGATTATAGCTACGGGAATGAATTCCACACCCAATCAACCTGATGTCCCACATGAGGACTTTACTGGCTCGGTTTTACACTCTAGGGATGTTGGCCTTCACTACCAAGACCTTATCTCGCCCAAGGTTAGCCAAGTTACTGTCTATGGAGGCTGTAAATCTTCAATAGATACCATCAGTTTGTGCATCCGAGCTGGGAAAAAAGTCGATTGGATCATTCGAGACACGGGAAATGGACCAAGTATGATGCTGGAAGTGAAAATGGGTGGCGTCCATGGAGCTCGATTCATGGGTCGATGGAAAAATGTTTTCCTGCCCTCAATATTCAAAACAGAAGGCTTCTGGTACAAGTTCCTACATAGCGGAGAAAGCTCCTTTGGCAACTGGCTGTGCACTAAGCTGTGGTCAATTGCTAGCAAAGGCCCCCTCTCGATGGGTCCGTACAAGCAGAAGTCTAGTAATATTCAAAAGTTGATGCCGGAGACTAGAGAGTAAGTTCACTCCGCTTTTGTTGAGTTGCTACTCATATGTTTCTAGTTCCTTATTCTTCACTGCGAGTATTGCTGCACTTCATGGCAAGAAGACAGAGGCGATCATTAAAGAGATCCATAGAGGAGAAAACATTAAGGTACACCGTGCAAGCATTATTTCAATGTCTGGTTCTACTGTTCAATTGTCAAATGGTAGCTCTTTACGTTCAGATGCGGTAGTTCTATGTACAGGTTGGGACTCAACTTGTAAGATTCTGGATCCAGCCACCTCGCACGAACTAGGAATATCAGCGCCTCTGGAAAGTGAAGACGGCGATTCAACTAAATACTGGAACGAATTAGCTTCGAGAGCCGATTCTGAAGTCTTGAAAATGCTCCCCAGACTTGGAAAGCCGCCTCTGTACAATAAGAAGAAAGTTCTCAATACCCCAAACCGCCTATATCGTTATATTCTACCCCCAACCCTCGCTGCCAGAGATGACCGTTCATTGATATTTCTGGGTCAGGTGGTGAATACAATGACTTCGATTCTCTCCGAAGTATCTGCTTTGTGGGGTATAGCTTGGATGGAAGGGCTCTTAGATATGTCACACGGCATACCCCCAAAAGAAGACATGGACTATGAGATCGCAAAACTCAACGCTTGGTGTGCACGTCGATACCTATCCAGGGGAGAAACAAAACCACTTGTTGCTGCGGAATCACAGGACATCATCGATCTATGGATGAAAGACTTGGGACTTGAAGTGCACCGGAGAAGCTTCTTGGCTGATTCAATTTTGCCCTACAAATCACAAGATTATAAAGGGATAGTGCAAGAAGTTCTCAACAATTCTAAAGCTGCTGCGGTTAAAATGAGTATGGTATAGATTTTACAAAAGAGCTAAGATGACTATCTATCTATATTTGTACAAGATTGCAGTAATGGTGAGTTTTGCCATTCTATATCTCCCCAACACCATGACTTCCCCTATTTACTGTTTCGAAAACATCCCACCTTCTTTGAACCTCTTTGCAACCAGTAAGCCCATAGCACCAACAACCACAAATGCCCCACTGAAGTCTTGTGCCTGTTTGAAACCACCATATTTCGACACTAAAGCGCCATTGATTGGAGGTCCAATCAAAGTTGCCAGCGAGCAAACTGCCATTCCCATTCCCATATATGTTCCGATGCTTTGTGGATGTTTTGTTGTACTTGCCAGAGAAAAGGCCATCAGCGAAATGATGGCACCAGAGAAGAACCCATAGAGCGCCGAGAAGGCTATGATCTCCGCATTGGTTGTCATGACTTGCCAGCAGAATACTAAGATCCCAGTGCACAACCCTGCAATAAACATCATGTTGAGGGCCCCGAATTTATCAGCTAAGATTCCTGGTATGACTCTGCCTAAGAATGAAGCCCCGTTGAGGATAGCTGAGAGGTTTGCGGCAAGCTCCTTGCTCATCCCATGCTGTACAGCATAGGTAGGGATATAGAAGAACGGAGTAAAGACTCCAATCATCATTAGGAATGTGGATAAGATAATTGAATCGTATAGAGGGTCCTTGAAAGCTTTGGGCAGGAAGAATTGACCTTTGCGAGGAGGCAGACGGGCGCGAATAACAAGGCAAGATGGCAGCATTAGTGCAGCCATAATGAAACCAAAGATACGAATCGTCCACTCAAATCCTAATTTTGGATTGTAAAGCATGTGACTTAGAAGGATAGGAAAGATAACTCCACCTAACGAGGAGCCCCCAATTGCCAGACCCATGGCGGCACCTCGTTTCTTTTGAAAGTACTGCCCCGTAGCAGCCATAGCAGGACCCATCACAATTCCCATAGAAAGCCCGCCTAAAATTCCCTGGGCTAACATAAAATGCCAAAGTTTAGTGCATAGACTGGTCATCATAACAGATAAGATGTAGGTAATAGCAGGAGGCCAGATAACCTTTAGGAATTGACAGTCAGCAAAGTATGAATGATCAGGTGATAAATTGCCCTTACCTTCGCACCAAAGCGATCGAATAATGGTCCCCCAAACATGTTTCCACCTAAGAGAATGAACACGTTGATAGAGCCTATCCAGGATATGTTGGAAGGACTTTCATCTTTCAGTTGATGGGTAGAGTAATATTCTTGCAACACACTGATTTTGGATTAGATGTTTGCTTATCAAGTAAAGCATAAACCAGGGTAGGGCCATACCCAAATGCATTCGCGTATCCGAAAGTGCAAAATAGTATACAAGATGTTGCTGCAACCACAGACCAAGCTCTTAAACCGCCCTCCGGGAATGTTTGTTTTTCAAGATTTAATTCGGTATCTTGAGCTTCCAGAGTGAAGTCATCGTTATTTTCGGGATTCTTAATATCCATTGATGTATCTCCAGAATCTTGGGGGACGGATGACATCTTCTCGTCGTTCAGGGACATTGTCGTTTGGTCACGTGCTTGTTCGGCTAAATAGGGGAGGAAACAAAGATATGTACTCAAGTACAACTTTAAAATTACAAATTGAAGAAGTACCTTAGACTGTAGAATTCTATAGCTCTCAGTACGAGGAACTCGATATAACTTATACAAGATTTCTCGTTGAATAGAAGTGTTATGTCCGAGATTTGAAAGCACCGGCTTATTTGGTAGGGAAGCAGTGATTGGTTGGAAAAGACCGAAGCTAAGGCGTATTAGGAAGGAAAAGGCCGACATACCTCCTACACAAATCGATTTAAAACCGTCAACCTTCCACCATCCAAACTCCGTTATCAGATCTTCTTTAAATTGCCGTTCAAATCGGCCTTAGTGTTGAAAGGTTACCTTTTCTACATACTGCTTATCTCCATCAGTGTGTACTGGTTCCTTGTCTTTGAGCATCTTCGGAATTGACCCTCAGGTATCAATCACTCCAAGGAACAGTTTGATAAACTTGGAAGAATAGTGCGGCATGTTTGGCATAATAGCCGAGTCTACCGATTCTACTCCGTTTCGAAAACGCCGCAGGCCAGCTCTATCTTGCGTCGAATGTCGGAGGAGGAAGATCAAATGTGATCGAAACAATCCATGCAACCATTGCAAACAGTCAAAATCTACTGTCTGTAGCTATAAAGAGGCACCTCCAGTGATTCTGAACCGCGATACAATTAGCAAAAATCGACCACTGGCTCCAGATAACCGTGATGGGGGTGATAATAGTTTCCATTTTGAAAGCTATGATGTCAGTGAAACTAAGAATCCAACTTCGCAAACCTTCGATATCTATATAGCTAAAACTCGTGCTAATATTCTTTTAGAATCTTTCCAATGGTATTGAGTATTTGCCTGGACCATCAGGGATGATCTCTAAGCCAATAGCCTTACCCCTCGATACATTACAATCCGAGAAAGGATCGCTAACCTCAACGCCATCAACCCGCCTAAGCACTCCTCCCAGTCCAACAAACCGAGATATACAGCTACTTATAGACCGTACCAGAGAATTGAATTACAACGTACCGGATGCTGTGATATCGACTACGAAAGGTTCCAGTGAACGTCCCAATCCAAACCGTAGGGATCTGAGCTTCGCGACCTTTGGAGATGTGATAGTTCAGGATGGCGATATGGCAGCCCAACTTAGAACAAAATACTTCCACAATCCCGATAGCAATCCAAGTCAAGACTTGAAGGGTCAAGTTTCTAAAACACGCCTCTTTGGGCAGAGTCACTGGATGCATGCCTGCTCTGAAGTACTTACTCCCTAGCTCATTGACTCCTCGGACAAGGAAATGTCTTTTTCTAAAGTCTTATGACGAGGCGCTTGTTTGCGTTTGCTTGGCTTGATCTTCTTTCACGAGAGTTTTAAGTGCTTGACCAGCCAGTGAATTTGTGTCTCACATCAGCTTCAAATCTGTCAAATCAACACTAGAATCTCTTGGGGTCAAGATAGGCTGATCAAATGTGAACAACATCCTAAACTGTCATTATAGAAGCATTTTATTTTCCTTTTCTGACTTCTTAGTTTCAACTAATTTTCTTCATTCACGAAAAAGGCATATTATCAAAACGCGAAATCGACGGCTCCCCCAATGAGGTTCGAATACTGCTTGAGAAATGCAAGAATTTAGCCCGGAAAGCGAAAGCAGAGCGACCAACTCTGTGGCACATGAACCCAAACTTTCGAGATTATGTTCCCGAGCGAAAAGTGGCAGATAAGCTCGTTGATCATTATTTTCGCACGATGGAGAGTACGCACAGGATATTACACACTATTCATTTTAAGCGTGAATACGAGCAATATTGGGCCAATCCTCTTGCTACGCCTACTTCCTCGGTAGTGAAGATTCTTTTAGTTATGGCTATAGGATCCTGCTTTCACCAGGAAGACGATCACATATCCGTACGATCTATGGCGCAACAGTGGGTATATTCAGCACAGTCTTGGATTGCTTCGCCATTCGAAAAGTCAAGGCTTAACCTTTCTGGGTTACAGGTTCAGTGTCTACTCTTACTGGCGCGTGAAACAAATGGTGTGGGAGGTGACCTGATTTGGATTGCGGCTGGTTCTCTATTACGGACGGCTTTTCAAATGGGTTTTCATCGTGATCCGCAATACTTCCCAAAGATGTCCATTATGCATCAGGAGATGCGTCGTAGACTCTGGGCGACTGTCTTAGAATTAGCTGTCCAGACATCCGTAGATGCAGGGATGCCGCCTTTATTATCCACTACCGAGTATGATACTTTGCCGCCATCAAACATTGATGACTGCGATTTCTCGGAAACAACCACCGAGCCACCTATTCCTAAACCCGAAAATACTTTTACTCAATCATCAATTCAAATCCAGTTGCTCAAAACTATAGGGGTCCGTCTCCAGATCTCGCAGCATATCAACAATTTTCGTATCGATCCTTCATATGACGAGACTTTGAGTTTAGGCTCCAAGATTGGCAATGCGGTTAAGGAAGCCACATTACTTATGTCTTCATATCCAGCTCATCTTCCTCACCCTACATCACTACAACGAAATCTGGCAGACATTACATTAAGACGTTTTGTGCTGGCCATTCACAAACCCTCCGCTGTGAAATCCACCAAAGATTCCAAATACTACTACTCGCGGAAAATTTGTCTCGACACATCTGTCATAATCCTGTCTCACTCTGGCTCCGAGTCTGGTGTGACTATAGAGCCTGGTAGAATGGATGACTATACGAGATTGAAGTTTGTTTGTGGTGGCTTTTATAAGGAGATCTTTTTGGCTGCTGGACTGATTTTGGCAACAGAGTAAGTGAAAAACCTTTGCCATCTGAACTAGTCTCCTTGCTATATTTGGCAAAGAAGCAATCGAGACACCTGCTCTCCGTTAGTTGTGTCATATAGCTTGTAATGGTTTGACTGTGTAATGTATTTCTGGAACTCAACTCCAAACATTTCTTATTAATTCTTACCTTGAACGAAAATTGTCTGCTTTTTATCTGCAACACCATCTGCTAATACATCATTCCAGTCTCACCCTTATGATTGATGAAGAGATCGCCTCCGGTCTCCATCCATCGGCAACTAGGAAGCTTGCTCGTGCTCCTCTAATTCAAATTTTGAAGGATCTCGAATCTATATACGGCTCCAGGATGCTTTTTGGGGAAAATAACCCCAAACTCCATCTTCTACTCTGTGCCGCCGTAGCTCAGGTGGAGGCCATGGAGAATGAAATGGATGTCGAGAAGAATATAATGGATGCCATAAGGAGAAGCGCTCGGAATTCTCTCGAGCTGCTCAAACAACGTACGCAAATTGTCGACACGCCTTCTGATACCGGATCGGGAGAGAGAATTGAAGTTACTGAGGCTAATCCTGGTTGGTCAGGAGATGGTGATTTTGATTTTATGAACATAGAGCAAGATATTGGAAATGACTTTTTGATGGAGGATGGCGGTCAGAGTTTTGATTTCGACACTACTACTTCTTGGCTCTTCCCGGCCTGGGAAACGAATACTAGTTCTTTGTGACGGGATTTGCTCATTGCTGGCCATGTTCGGTCTGACCTCTCGATCAATGAAAGTCAATATCGCCTGGGGGACAATCTAGACCATTTCTATTGCACAAAGACCGAGGATATAGCACCGTAACATTATCTGTAATATAGGATATAGAATCTCAACTCATTCGAAGCGATGCTGCACTATGTCATTTCCATGTTCATTAATTAGTTTAATCTTGCCAAGACGATCTTAAAACATTCAGTACCTAGTTACAAGTAAATTATCAATAATGAACTAAGTGGACAGATTTGCAATTGCCTTGAGCCATTTTCAAAACTTTACCTTAGATACCTCAGAGCTCTCAAAAGACTCCATATTAAATACCATGTTTGACGCTACATAAAGAACGATGAAAATGAGGAGAAGGGAAATTTATTGCATGCTCTAAACTGTTGAAGTAGTAAAGACAATTCTAAAACGTCTGAAATGAGAACAAAGACATGCTGGCTATGTGAAACTTTTGACAGTATAGTAGCAGAGAAACCTTTCTTACGACAATCATTACAAGGAGTTTGATTCGAAATTTAAGTTATCACAAAAAGAGTCACAGTTATCCCGTAATTTTAGTTCATTATTAGGTAGCTATAGCAAATTCCTATGTTTAATGTATTGAGGACCTCTCCCGCCGTGCTCTTGATTGAGCATAATTTAACGAATTTAGTGACCTGCGAGCTCCGGCTCCCATATCCATTCGTCCAGATCTCGGCAATCATCGCCGATATATGGCCACTCGGTAATGCGACTGTCGGAATCATGGTCAGACACGCATGTTATTTCTGATGATGTGTCCTCATCAGTTGACTCCTGCGCAAATTCATGCTCCTCGTCGGTGAAATTGCTTCCCACGTTATAAGGATCTGGCGGGACCTCGTCCACATCGCATCCCAAGAACGCCGCTAGGTTCTCCTCTTCCTGTTCTTCTTCCTGGATCTCGGTTCTGAGCCTCCATCGGGACTCATTTCGCTTCTCCCTGTCATCTTGGCGTTCGCAACGAGCCATTTCAAGATCAACAAGGCGATCACCTTGGTGTTTCTCTATCCGCTCTTCCCTCTCTCGTTGCGGCATCTCTTTTACCCATTGGATACGTTGGTACATCTTCTCCTGCGTAACGAACTTCTCGCGCCATGCATCCCATACCAGTTTCGCCTGTTGCCACATCTCAGCCTTAAGACGAAGCCAGAGTCTTCCGCCCTCTTCAACAGAAAGCTTTTGGGTGAATACCAAGGGTCGACGATATGTTCTGGAAAAGTAGGCGTCATATCTCTCATCGTATGTTTTCTTCCATTTGCGACTTACAACTTGAATGATAGTTGCAGTAACGATATCTAAAAGTCCAAAGATTTGGGCACGTATCTCAGCAGGAAATTTGTTACCTGCTCCGGTGTTGGGTGGGATAGTCGAAATTGTAATTCCTGCTGTTGGGTCGTTGTTGGCGGTTTTGAACTGCTCCTCTGGAGATAATAAGATCGTATTATTGAGTAGCCATGCCTGCACCCACCTATGAAGCTTGGTGTAATCTTGAGCGGCAGCTGCAACATAAGTGTCAGTGAGCAACTTAGTAGTTTTTCAGAAGGAAGAAACATGCCTCTTCTTGTAGCGATCGAGTTTGTCTTCTTTTCAGACTGTAAGGCCGCAAGCCTGGATCCTACGTCACGGCGAGCAGTCCCGCTGAGATCATCTATCTCTTGGGTTGGTGATAGAGAGTTTGCTGAAAGCTCAGGTAATTCTTCAAGCTCTTTCTTCCGTGTAAACTCTAAAACAGTGAAACTTGTAAGCCAATTCTTTTAAGATGATAACTTGAAGGCAGTTTCATACCTTGGAAAGCTCTGGCACTCATAAGTCGCCTGGTCCGCTGGCGTTGTTTTGCACAAATAGCAGCTCTCAATGCAGCCTTCTTCGCAGCGCGACGCATTACACGTTTGGTAGCTTTTACAGAAGATAAATTAGCTGCTCTTAGCGCAGTGAGCTTGGCTTCACGTCTGGCTTTGTGTCTAGCTTCATATCTGGCAGCTCCTTTTGCCATTCGGATCAGGATAGGGGATGGTAGCGCACTTGAGCGCACTTTTCGGGTACAATCCATGACAAAAGACAATCTCGGGCTTGTGGTTGATGTACAAGTAGGATCTGCTTCTCGGTGTGATGGGATGTTTCGGGTTGAGGATGTGAAGGGGTTAGAAGGTTGTAACGCGTCGACTACATATACTACTTCTCCCGAGGATAAAAACCTAAGCCTTAGCGAGCCTCATTATTCACTGTCTCTCAGTGACCCTGGCAGTGAATTTTGTTCAAGTCAAAGAAAGGAAGACATACTTCCATTCTAACAAAGCCTTCACGTGGGTGTCCAATGCCAGTGTATAAGAAGGCCAATATACTAGATGTGGAGTTCTTGCACCATATATATAATTCATATTCATGAATACAACATCGTTCACATCGGCAATATATAGTGATCTGAGTAGTAAGGTAGCTCACACTGTAGGTTTATAAGTTTGCTCTCTGCGTTTGATATTGAACAATACCATAAGCCTCTCTTGTTCGCACCTAGACTCAACATTCGTCAGGTGAGTTTCCCACTGGAACAATGCCTGGAAAGCTACTTACATCATTTACTTATCAACTAGCAAGATTTATACCATGGGATTTCTATCATACGAGATCAGAAAAGCCTATAAACCCCCTTTCATGGCCCTTCTATCACAGTGACGATCCAACAAGGCTCACTGGATAAACATCGATCTAAAAGCATCTAAGACCGAACAAGCAATCCAAGATATCTCATTTCTGCAGATAGATTGCGCAAGCATCAAAATCCTCAAAGAGATGTCCGAAGTTTGAGAAGAAGATGATGTGCAGCGATATCACTATTTATTGCATAAGTGATTTAAGATGCACTAGAGTATGATTTCTTGGATACCTTCGTGAGTCCAGATTCCAACTCCTAAATACTTCTTAAGAAAGGTTTGGGTCTTGAGGTTTGGACCATGTTTGTAAGACGAGTAAAGGGACCCATCCTAGAGTGTTTGCTCTTGAACAAAGGATTAAGAGAGTGATGATGAGCAATAATATTGAAAGGAAAATTTAGGATTGCTGGGGTCAGGTATTATTTGCTTATACAAAATATTAACTTACGATTGCTGTCATTACAACGCATCACCCATTCTGCATCTCAGCTTGTGAAAGTCGCTAAGGTATGTGAACCTGCAGAAGGCAAGCATGACCACGAGTCTCAAAACCAAACAGTCCGGATACGCACAGCTTTTGAATGCAAACAAAGAGTGACGTTATGCTGAGAGCAACAGCAAGCTTTTCATTTCCTAAACTACTAATGCAACCCTACAATGCTACCCCCCGAAACGCCGTTGAATAACATCATCCATTAATTGTCAGCCAGTCATTAAGCCGTATCAACTTTATACTTCAACTTAATCCCCATCGCCGCCAACTCAACATCCAGGTATTTTAACACACCCGGCACGGCCACGATAGTTGTATCTTCACCACCAACCCACCTGCCCCCTTCTCCATCCTCCCAGACCTCGCCGTTACCGGCTCCGCCAAAGCCCTCGACCTTTAGCGCACATTGTCTACATCTTACAACCCCTGTGCCCTTCTTCCTAGGTGCAAATGCTGACACTGTAGGTTGAGTGGACAAAAAGGTACCACACGCTTTACATATCCAAGAACGCGTGTAGTCAGAGCAATTCAAGAGACGGTCTTGCAGCAAGAACGCAGTGCCGTGTGCGAGTAGGGAATCACGTTCCATTTCTCCGACACGGATTCCTCCTCCCTTCTTACGACCTTTGATAGGTTGGCCTGTGAGTTTCGTGACAGGTCCGGTAGTTCGAACTTGATACTTGTCGTTCACCATGTGTCGCAGTCGTTGATAGTATACCAATCCAATGTATATATCAGCATGTAATTCCTCACCCGTAATTCCTGAGTACATTGGTTCGTTGCCGTAGTAATTGTAACCAGCCTTCATGAGTTGATGGCCGAAATAATCACCTGCAGTGTTTTCCTCGTCAAAGCGGAAAGGTGTACTATCCTGTGCCAGACCGTGCAGCGCACCAGATTTACCGGCGAGCGACTCGATGAACATACCAATCGTCATACGGGAGGGGAAAGCGTGCGGATTGATGATTACATCGGGTTGCATCCCAGACTCAGAGAATGGGAGATCGATCATTGGCCATTTTTGAGATGCGACACCTTTCTGCCCGTGGCGAGAAGAGAACTTGTCACCAATGACAGGAGATCGGGGAACGCGAAGTTTGATGGATATCATGGAAAGAGGGTCGACACCGTTTTCTGAGCCAAGGAGACGTACTTCTTCAACAAAGGCAGTTTCACCATCTTTGTAGCGCTCGTAATGGGTAACACCGTCACGGTTCACGAGAGTGCCGTTGACATCCATGGAAACAGTATGCCAGCAGCAGAGAATCTCACCGTCTTGGACTAACCGTCCAATTTTGGGCAGGCCATCATGGTCGATACCTTCAGCTAGTCCTTTTGCTTCATCTCCAGTTGCGAAACCGAATGCCTTTTTCATTTGGGCACCTGACTTAGAGCGGGAGCCTTCAAGAAGATCGATTTTCTTAGTTTTGTAAATTGTACCATGGCCGAATCCACGTTCGTGGGCGGATTTGTTTATTATCATAGCGTCGTCCATGTCATAGCCAGTGTATGAAATGACTGCGACGACGGCATTCATTCCGTTGGGGAAGTTGTCGAAGCCATAGTCATTGTGTAGAGGTGCGCGGACGATGGGTGTTTGCCCGGTCTGGAGGCGGTAAGTTTTGTTATCGGATCGATAGCGGGTTGCAGTTCCAGGAGTTCCCATAGATTGTTTACCCATTTGGCATTGGTACATATTTCTAGGTGATTGATTGAAGTCCGAGAACGGTGTCATGTTGGCGAGGATAGAGAGAATATTTGTAGGGTCAAATTCGACGTGGGTGGATTCGCCAGATGTGATCTCTGGTTCTGTTACGGCGATAGACATAAAGGGCTGTTCCTGAGGGCCAACGTAATCTTCTTTGTCAAGCGGCAGATATTTTACGGGTCTGATCATTCGCGACGTGGAGGAAGACATGAAAATTCCTGGGTACTGCCCTCCTGAGGATTTGGGGACGTAGCAGATTTCCAGCTCTTTCGGAACGTTGTGTGTTCCCTCGACCTTCCAATACCGTAGGGTATCAGCAATAAGCAGAGATTGCTTAGGACTACACCATCCAAGAACCTTACCATCAAGAGTAACCACAACAGCTTCGTCGGTAGAAGATGATCCTGTAGTGACAACCCCAAGTTCGACAACGAGTTGGGGAACCGCCGATGCATCAACCGCACGTGTCATGATCTTACACTTATGTGAAAGATGATTCAGTAGACCACAAGGACTTCCATCGGGGGTATGTACTGGGCACAAAAATCCCCAACTTTCGGGAAGCAGCTTTCTGACTGTTGTCGTTTTCAACTGAGCGAAGAAACTACCTCTGTGAACCATGCGGAAATGACTGATAAATCGCAAAAAATTGATCTTTTCCGCCACAACAGTGAACCCAGAAACCTGCTGTAGATCCAGACCTGTAGGACTGACGAGATTACCTGTCGACATGAAATATTCCATAGCTGTCCCAATATTCTCATTCGTTCTACCGAATATCTTCACAGGGAATTGTTTGAGAAACTCCGGAGACGCGAAACTGTTCTCTGGACTCTTTCTTATCCATTCTCGTAGAACTAGTCGTAGGTTAGTTCCGAGCCAGTCATCCAGTCGTTCCTTGATGATCATTCCATACAAAAATCCGCCAAGCAAGATTTCTTGATTCTGAACCGCATCGGGATTGTCTCCGGAACAGTCTCCGCCGACCAGAGCATAAAGCTTGCTTATCATGAATAGAAGCATCTTGAATTTGTCGTTGTCCTGCTCCTCAGTCACATTGACATTACCCAGGTGAACGAGCACAATCTTGCGCAAGAATTCAGTACCACAATCATAATTTGACATGGTATCAGGAACACCAAGCTGTAGACGGAACTTCTTTCCTAAGAATGCCCTCGTCTGGCTTTTAGTGTAAAGTCCATAATGCTTGTACGATCTCAATAACAGCTCAACTCGATCCGTTAAGAATGTGTTTTTAGTTGCCTTGGAACCTGCTAATCCGACTAGACCTTCGTAAATCGCACGATCATTGGTCTCCACCAAAGCCTTTAGGATCATCATAACCGGAATGAGATACTCGTTTTTGCGCCACGAGAAACGGAATGTACAGTTTCCATCATCTAGATAATGTATGACATTGGTTTGGGAGGTTTCGTCGGGTCGTACTGATCGTACGAGCATACCATATTGGGTGAAAGCCGGTCCTCTTCCTTTGAATGAAGGTCGCAAAATACCCATTGGGAAATTTCTTCGGTTGACGATAAGAAGACGAATGATCTTCTCAATACCATTAACAACAAAGAAGCCCCCTAATTCCTCTGCTTCTTCTTTCCGCTGTACCAGCAAATCCGGCGAGTTTTTTTCCAAGTGACAACGATTCGACTGTTTTGCAATTAGCAAGTGGAGTTTCCACGACCACATATACGGTACATACCTTTAGCATAAGCGGTATCTGTCCTAAATCCCTCACGAAGTCGAAAGGATCCCCACCATTTATCCTAAACTGCAATGTAGCCATCATCTTCCCCCGATACGTGACATGTCGTTCTCTGCACTCTGCCGGGTATATCTCTCTATTTTTCGAGAACTTATTTGAGGGAGGTAACACAGCCTTTTCCACTCTGACATCCTTAATCTTGACCGATAACACATTTTTGCCTGCGGGCCCTGTTCTCTCGTCTCCATCTAAGTAATATTTGGTACCAATGTCGAGAATTCCTTTCGCTATTAATCCATCTGGTTCAAACAGAGCATTGAAGGACTCGATGTGAGGGGCAATTGCTTGCTCGAGAAGGGGATATGCGGAGTGATCCTTGGGAGGGTTCTTGAAGAGATTCTCCCTGCGGAGAGTGTCAAATTCATGACTCCATTTGGTATTGGTCGATTCTCTGGTACGAGACGGCATGTTGAGGCTGGCTTTGTTAGCCGGTATTCAATCGTCACCATACATGGTTGATATCATAGGATATAGACTCACAACTAGAGTGGACCAACTGATTCAGAAGTCTGTGTTGATCTTGTAGATGTCCATGCAACCTCCTCCGTGCTTTGACTTGGAGCTTGAGCTGGCATCAACAGAGCCTCCAAGTCAAACTCAAGATTTTTCTTTCTGCCGCGGGCGGTCGATCATGAGCGGGTCCGATAAGTGATAAGCTCCTTGGCGTTGGATTTCGGCCCAAAGGCCAAAAACCACATTAACTTTCTAACCCCCATCAAACCCCCATCCATACCCTACGACGACGCCTACTGAGCCTGCGCTACACCGTACACTACGAGCTAGCTTAGCAGCCTAGCCTGGTTATGATGATGATGGAAGTTGCGCAGAGAAGCTAATCCGGCACTGTTGGACAACAGACCTTGGGTCGGCCCATCCTCGACCATCATCGCCAGCCTACAACCTCGCCGCCCAAACAATAAACAATCATTGCTTATAATCCGCGTCGCGCTGTTGTGCTGTTGAGGTTGCTTAGTTTGGGTACCTGTCACTGCCGAGCGTAAAGGCAAAAGCTTCACCCTGCAAATTGCCCTGCACCTGCACCGTGCCTCTCTGGAGATCACAAGCTCTTTCTTTCTCTTCGTTCGTCCCATCGCTACTGCGGATACACTGAACGCACACCGGTTACGCTGCCTAAGTTGTGGAATTGCATTCTATAGCTTGCTAAATACGGATTGCTTCGTGTTCCTACCGCATCATCCTGCACGTTCATAAACTGTCTATTCTACTGAGGTGGTTGTGCTCTTGCGCATCCCGCTTTGCTTTTACACCGTTCCCCCGCAGCCTTGCGCAGAAAATACAGCCCTCCACAACAACGAAAAGTGTTTACGGTCTTTTAATACTTCCGAAAAGCCTTCGCGGTGATCCACGATCATGGCGGGGATTTTCAAACGAATGTATGATTGGCTTTTGCGCCTTTTCTGGTAGGTTAACACTCATCCATTTCCCCCATCATCGCCCCAATATAGCTTTGATGTCATTTTGTGTGTACCGAAGTCATCCTTGGGACTTCAAACTGACTGGAGCTTCACCCTTAGGGCCACGGAGATGGACATCACGATGATCGGTCTTCAAAATGCTGGAAAGACTTCGTTGTTACGAGTGCTGGCGGTTAGCACAAACCCTCTCCCGATTTCGTACAACCACTGACTTCATATCTAGGGCGGGGAGTTCACCCTCGAGTATGTCTGCTCCTTACATCGTGCTTCGTTGCAGAACCCCACCTCCCTAGAAACCTGCTAATACATATGCCAGCTCGATCCCAACAGTTGGGTTCAACATGAAGCGCGTACAAAAAGGGCATGTAACATTGAAGTGTTGGGATCTCGGAGGTCAACCTCGCTTTCGATCCATGTGGGAGCGATACTGCCGTGGCGTAAATGCCATCGTTTTCATCGTAGATTCTGCAGATGCCGAAGCCTTCCCCGTCGCAAAAGATGAACTGCATCTGCTCCTCGAGAAGCCGGTGCTTGAAGGTATCCCATTGCTGGTTTTAGGTAACAAGGCGGATCTGGAAGATAAGATGTCTGTGGATGAAATAATCGAAGCGCTGGATTTGAAAAGCATATCCCATCGAGAAGTGAGCTGTTACGGCATTAGTGCGAAGGAAGAGACAAACTTGGATGCGGTTTTGCAATGGTTGGTTGCCAAAGCCAACAAATAATCTCGCCCTTCGACATGACCTGCGCACTAACGATAACGATATAATGGGAAGATAAAACGTTCTTGTTCGGATCTGCAAAGATCTTCTATATCTCAACAGCTCACAGCCGGAATATGCGGACGGACTTTTCCTTACCTCTTCTTCACCTTACTTCATAATGAGCGATGTTTCTGGAACGACGAGATGATTTTGATGATTTACGCACAGAGTCGGTATTGGCGCGTTACATATTCGGAAGCGTGTTTGCTGGCATTTTTTATGTGTGGTATCTTTTTTTTGGGGAGCCATGCAGGTTTCGCCACGGTGGGAGATTTCGCTCTGCTCTGCACTGGGAATGGAGAGGCATTTTTGGGTGTTCTGGAGGACTTGAGGCGCGCAGCTAGCCAGCATATTTATTCTATCTTATTTCGTTCTTGTCCGGTGAGAGCAATTCTTCTCCAATCTCGCGGTTTAGAGTTGTGCAGTGTCCAGCTTTATTTTATGGTGGCTAGTGAGGGCTTTGAGAACTTGGTAAGTAAGACGCGGCAAATGTTAGTTAACCAGACTGGCATTTGCATCTCGTCCAGACCCTGAGCTCAGAACATCCCCGTTAATAGGGAGTTCGCTCTCTCGCATATGTTGCGGCGTGTAGAATGGAACGGGGAGCGAAGGAAAAGAGGAAGAGGAAGCAATCGTGGACATATGTTCCCGTCTCTCCCCCTACGCACAACCCATTGATGCGTTGGCAATTGAGATGCAAGCCACCCTGGTCGGCAGATACACATGTCGGCCTTGCATTCCCATTGGTCGGGTAGCTTTTGGTGGAGCCTCCGGACTACTCTATCGGAGGTAAGCTTTTTCGGACTTTGGTGGAACCAGCTTAGGGATATACATTCTTTTCTACTTTTCTACAGAAACTACTATATACTCATTAAGCAGTAAATGTATTCCGTCACAGTGCTAGTTTCATCGGCAGTTCGCTCATGGACTATGTAAATATGTACTCGCGAGCCGATATTATTATGCTAAGGGAATCAACCTGAGGAACTCATAATAATCTCAGCACACTATCAAACTCGTACCTCTCCATCAGTCGTCTGCTGATAATAAGACACAACACACTCTGTATCAGTGATGCCTCGTAGCCACGTATTAAGTAAGATTTATAAGTTTTTACAGCCCTAAGTAAGCCAGCTGGGGGTTGCCTTTTAAAATCACAATCCCTTTCCCTCATGTGGTGCTACTGCGCCATTGCCTGACGCTGGGAAAGTCAGCAGGTCGGTCATTTTCTTGCCTCAGTGTATCTAGGTATGATCAGGCCACGACCTGATTAATTTCCAGCAGTTTTTGGTCCATTCCCTCTCTGAAGTATAGTTGACGGCTCAAGCTGGATGTGTTGAGCACCTCTCTATGCCTTTGAGACTTTGTTTTGGATCGTATGTAGATGTCGTTTCAAAAGGCCAGCCAAGATGGTGTAGATATAAAGAGAGCAGTCAAACTCGGCTGGATCAAATGTTCGACACTTTCTTTTTGGAATATTAGGCTATCCAGAATTTGCTCTCAAATTGCCGCGAGTTATATAACGATGGAGTGGTTCGAAACTCGCTCAAGCTGTGCTCATACTTTTATTGCTCTACGAAAGCAGAGATACATACTAATCTCACATACTAATCTTAGCAAAATTCGTTAGCTTGCTTTTCTCTCCGACCTGTTCTCTCTCTCCTAAATTGGGTAGTTATTACAAATAATAACTTGAAGTTTGCTGTGCTGGAGCATCTTTTGCATAGCCCCAGGGAATGCGCACGCGGATGGGGCTCAAAGAAATCCGCGCGCCTCTTCAAGAATATCTTACAATGAGTCACTTCTTTTAGACACGAGAGTTAGATTTGCATCAGTAAACAACTAATTTAGACCACTGCGTAGTGCCAACAATATAAGTGGTGCAATTTGCCAGCTATGAAAATCATGCCTAAATCTTACTAGCACAAGCTTTGGAGGTTGCTTCAGTTCAATTTTGACATAAATGTCTGTACGCCTTAGAAAGCACCAAATCTTGGGAAGAGGAACTTACAAAGATCTAGAAAGATATTTTGCAACCATAAGCTATACAGAAAGGAGGGGAGGGGGAGATAACGACAATGTGCAACGGAAAGAAAAACTCAAAATAGAAGCCGCAGAGGTTAAGTAACCTCGAGAAGCTGAATTGGAGTATTTGAAGTAGAAGTAAATTTCTCGCAAAAAAATTCCGAACCCGACTAATTCTAAGGTGTTCAAGAGGACAAATATAATAAGGATGATGAGGGGGTCGAAATGATCAGAGAGATTCACAAAGATGATGGCCAGAGTGAGCTGTTTGGTATTTCATAGATAGACTGATCAAGAGCTACTACACTCTACTATTATCATTACAGCTTTATAAGTTTAGCAGCCTTCTAGGCTTTGACACTTTATATATTCACATATTGTTATGACTGGCGCAGCTATGTACTGTGGCTGGACCTTTTGCCATCGCTTTGTTATTAAGTTATCAATTTGAAATAACACTAATAGCAATAAATGCACCCACGGATTTCTGAAAGTGTATTCTCTAGATGCTTATTCCCAGCAAGAAACTGATACATACATACTTAATCCGACGCAGAACATGCACCCTCCTAGTAGCCTCGCGGTAACCTGTGTCTATTGCTCACTGAATCCGTCACAGAAATTCCTTTGGCGACTTGAATCGGATTACTTTATTGGAAACGGTAAGGGATGTATAAAAAACAAAGGAACGGGGAGGTCAGCTCCGTAAACAAGCATGCCACACACGACAAAGGATGGCTCGGTTAATTACGGACTGCAATTGGTTGTAAATAAGCATAAGAATAAGAATTTAAGGTGGTGATGTCTGTAGGTGGCGAGCAAATGCCAAGAATGGTAAGCTATGGGTGGTCTGATGACGCGGACGCGGATGCCGAGGAATAAAATCTTAAAACAATTCTGGGCTGATGTATCGAGAAGTTGGACTGTAGGTCACCTTTTTAAACGATTTCCTTTCGTTATATCTTGTAGCCCACAGTGTGGATGACCAAAGATACTACAAAATTAGATATTCGAAACACCAACGAGAGAAACCAACCAAAACAGTTGTGGATGAGCTGAACCACAAACTTACAAAATAACGACCCCGGCACAGCCACCATCCACCCCACATTACACTTGGAACTCTCTTGGACGCTGCACTTAAACACACCACCCAGCCGCCACCCATTCCGGCTTTCCTTCAACCTCAATAAAGGCTCATCAACAAGCATCAAACGACGTGAGATTCCATCAAGTTTGGCATCTTGCACATACACCGTCTACTTATTACTATTAATTGCGCATCATGGCACCAGCCATCCACGACGCAGCTTCGTTGGAGAAGCGTTACGATATGTGAGCTCTCCACCTTTGCTAGCTCTGGAGCTTCCATAACTAATGATTGTCTAGCTGCTACGATGATTTCACCGGCCGAAGATATAGATGCAACTACTCCTCCTGGGACTCTTGGGGACGCTGGGTTGCGGTCGCCGTGATCGTGTTTTGCATCCTTATCATTGCCTTCTTATTTTCGTATGTCTCCTGCCCACCGACCTCCCTCTCTCCACATCCAATTACTTACATTCTGCGAACAGATGCATCAACGCTCGCCGTCGCCGTAAGCGCGGTATGTCTCCTATGTACGGCACCGGATGGATCCCCGCTGGTGGCCCAAAGAACAACTACCAAAATCATGGAGGCTACTACAATAACCAACCCTACAACGGCGCCCCAGCACCTCCCTACTCCGGCCCCAGCAATGGTATTCCAAGCCAGCAAACTGGCACCACATTCAACTCAAACGATGGATACTACGGAAACCATAACAATGGCTATGGACAACAGCAGGGAGTTGAGCTGCAGCCGCCACAGAATGCATATCACGGACAAAGAGGAGGAGATACGGTATATGAGGCGCCTCAAGGAGCACCACCGTCGAAGGGTGATGGTATCATAAGGTAAAATATGTGGAAGGGCTGGAGCGGAGCAGAAGGAAAGGGGGTGCGTAATGATAACTTCTGGTACTGGGACGTTAAAACTGGATATTTGAAGCTCTATCGTTTGTGGAAGACAATGGTAATGATGCGTGAGGTTTCAGGGCGTATGGGTTACTTAAGAATGAGTTTACGAAAACTGTGAAAGCTATGGCAAATCGCCATAGCATAGAGCTGGCGTATATGCGTTTCCAATCTAATAATTCTTCAAATCTCTCCTACTTTATGCCAATGAATTTCTCGCCAAGTGAAGTACTCTCTCTAATGTATATATATTTCTACATAACTTCTGGTTGTGGGTTTCTCGAGCATGTCTCTCGGGGCTCGAGCCTCTCTCGTGCAATGTAGAGTTTGATAATGCTGCATACTTCGTGAACCTCACGTTTCGAGTATCCTCAATTGCAAAACTTGCCGTCAACAAGTTTTAGGGAAATTTAAGGCATTTGTAGCTTGTCATCTCCATATCGGCTTTCCAACTGCCTATGAACTCGGTAATTTAGAAACGTCATGCCTTTTTGGAAACATCGCACGTTCGTGCCGTTCATGTCGCATTTTCGATTGCCGGGAATCCACGTGACGTGAGCGACTTTGGTTTCAGCTAACTAGAGGCTGAAATTAGCCTTGCGTCACCTAAACCCGAGCCATTTTAGCTCTATGTACCAAGAGTCCCTCTCTCCCCCAATATCTCCAGCGTCCAACTCACCTATCTTTCCTGTCACTCATTCAAACCGGGTTCTTACTTTCTTTTGCTGTGTTCTTTTTCTGATTTCGCCTCGCTGTGTAAGGCTTGTATCACGCTCGCTACGTCAGGTGGTTTTATCTCCAGTGCATCTACGCCCTCGAGGCCCTGTGACACCGTCAGAGCCCCCTGTTTCATATGCGACTTTGTAAACCAACCGACTAGCTCAACGCTCTTCACATTCCAACGTTCCCACCGCTGCTGGCATTTCCTATATTCGAGGCGCCTATTACCCACACCGTGTTTCTTCGAAAAATCTTATGCATACGTGACAAACGGGCTTTGCGACCAGCGAGATTAGGAGGGACGATCGGGTTTGCAAATCTCGACCAAAGGAGGATATGTCAAAGAGGGATCGGCGGCTACGAATTCGGAAATAGAAACCCTCCCACATCCCTTTTATATACACAAGCCCGCGTTTTGTTTGGGAAACACATCGACTGGTGTTTGCTGCTTTTTGGCTTCCTGGTTGCTGGACATACAATACTGGATATTTGGGTTGGGAATCGGAGGCTGGAGACGCTGTACACCTGCGCACCTGGAACTGGCAACGATGCCACATATCACCACCGCTATGCGGTTGAGCAGGAGGAGGGGAATTGGAGATGTCGTGGTTGAGAGCTTATTGGGAAGAAGGGCGATTACCGATTCAGTGAATAATGTCAAATCTACGTTCTCGAGTTGGGATAATTGTATGCAGGAGACTTATTGCAAGTGAGTAGCCTTCTCGCCTCGGTCTCCCCTTTATTCTCTTCCAAGTCGGCACACTAACGCGACACAGATGGCCAGTAATAGCAGCAATCATAATAGCTGGTCTAGTTGTCCTGTCGATTGTCAGCTGCATAGTGCGTTGCGCGTGCTGTGGCATGTCCTGTTGCTGTTCTTGTTTCTCCTTCCTCAAATGCTGCGATTGCTGCGGCGGTGCTTGCGATGGCAAGAAGAACAAACCCATGAAACATCTCGATGATCCCTTCTCCCAAGCCTCCCGTTCGCAAGGTTATCAGGCTCCAGCTCCTATGATGGGTGGTGGAGTGAGAGCAAACTCACCTCCGCAGTTTGCGCAATTTGAGGTCGGGAAGAATGGTTTTGCGGTGGAGAAACCTGCACCATTAAACGAGGATGCTCTACCACCGATGCCGAGCTGGGATGAGGCGTCGAAGAAACATGTCATGTCTGAGGAGGAGAGAAATGCTGTGGAACTCGGGGAACTCAATCCTACCACGGGACAACAGATGCCTTTGATGACTGGTGCTGCTATTACCGCACCACCCAGTCCTGCAAATGGACCAACGCACTCTCCATACGGAGCCCAGCCTGGACAGCCTATGGCCGGAGGGTACATGAATGTAGCCAACGATCCATATTCTCAAGGCAACCAAAGCCAAACCAGCTACGACAACTTTGGGCAGGCCCAGCAACCGAGAGATAACCAGACAATGGGGAGAGGATTCCAGGATCCCTACGCCCAAGATCAATATGCAGGAAATAACTACAACGCAGGCTATGGCCGTGCCCAACGCGCACAGCCTGAACGCCAGTATTCAAATAGTTCACGGGGTCAATATCCACCATCGCAACCAACCCGACAATACTCAAATGATTCTCGCCCGTCACAGCAAAGACAATACACAGACAACTCCTATCAGTCTGACTCGGGATACACAGATCCTTATCAACAATCTCGTGGTCCCTCTCGTGGTCCCTCAAGAGGTCCTACGGTCCCACGCGTAACCTCTCCTCCATTACATAACAACTCAGGCTTTGACTTTGGTGGAAGCGCGGCGGGGGGTGGCCGGGGAGGCTATGGCCAGCAGAGACCTGCGCCGCAACAACAACAATCATATAACACATATCAATCAGGGAATTCCTCATACAGGACAGAGAGCCCGCAGCCGATGGACACGGGTGCCGGATACACAAACCCCAACAACGGAAGGCCCATACAAGCCTACAGAGTACCATCGAATGGAAGAGGTGCGCCTGGATCAAACTACGGTGCGAGAGGCAATGGTCAGGGCGGAAGAGAACCGCAGAACTGGGATCCAGTACAGCGGTAACCTAGCTGGTCGCTTTAAAAATGAGTACTCCTCAATACAGCGGAGGGGAAATACAGGAACAACATCTTCTCTTCTTGTCGATATATCACGCCACCTAAGAAGTAGCGTTTGTCCATTGTTCCCCATCCCTACAACAGTCACGGAACGCTCTATATATATATATTAAATGTTTCGAGCGAATTTTTCTGTTTTATTTTTTTGTATCTACTGGATAGCTGCATAGGACATAGCGTTCGGAGTTTATTTGTAGAGGTCGTCGGGAGTTTTGGGGGAATATTTTTGGGACTGGGCGAACCAGAGAGATCAATTTTTGGGGGGGGACACAAAAATTGGGTGTATAAGTAAACAAACATGCATTACATTACACTGAAAAATGGTATCCTTAATTCAGCAATACATCTCTTGGTTAACCTACCTATTTCAAACCTCTCAATCTTGCCGTTTCGACATAGGAGTGTGATTCATACAGAAAGTCGGCAACACGATTTGAATAGGTACACTCTCAGGCTCAAGCCAGCATCATTTTGGACTTCTACCAACGTGATAATCATAAGAAAAAGGGGTAGCGAGGTTGAGTAACTGCATTCTCGCTTACGTGGCCCGTTCCATATATCTTCATGGGAATCAATTCGAGATCTTGAGCTCGTGTATATTAAAAACTAAACACTAATTCCATCGCGTGACCAATCTTCCAATCCTCCTACCGACCCAAGTTACCAAAATCGCAAAGCTCGAAAGACATTCCTGCAAATAAGTGGGACCACAAACACCTATCCGGTAATCGTTCGCCCGGATCGCAAATCTCGATCAGTCCACCAGGCCTTCTGCACGCATTAAGCCGCCACAGACTGGGTCGCCTCGGTCGATGCGTAATTCTGTTGATTCTGTCCCGTGACCACGCTGCTCCCGCTGCTAATCCTGCTTCCATCTTGCACCTGTCCTTCTCTTCCCAAGCCATCTTGATGTCCTTGAGAATGGTTAGCTCCAACAACTGTCTCCGCACCTGTCTCGACGCTCTGTCTTCTGCCCATCGCTGCATGGTCCAGGTCTGCATGACTGGGCACATCCTCCAACTCTGGCTGCCAATCCTTCAAATCATCCTCAGCATCGTTGAGGATCTGGCGAGCTTGGTTGGTGTGCTCCCATGGTGCGCGGACGTCACCTGGGACAACGGGGGAATCGTCTAGAAGATTTAAGACGCGACGACCGTGACGGGCGAGGATTATTTGCTTCTCAGCACGTTCAATAGTTGCAGCGAACTCGGCGGCGTAGGCTTCCTTTAGTTTCTGTCGTGTCTGTACACAACATCAATACCACATTCTAACAATATCGTGCCGAGCTCCGGAGGAAAGCAAAACTCACAATATTGGTCAACTGTGCCTCAGCGACCAGATTCTCTGCCTCCGCTCTTACAAGCTCCTGTTCTAGAGTCACCAACTTCGCACTCTCTGGTTCCTTGGCCTTCAGCTTCGCAATTTCATCGGCGATCTTTGCCTTATGATCCCTACTTGGCTGCACGCTCTTCTCCGTATTCCGAATCGCCTTCAAAATCGCCCTGCTGTCATCTAGATTGTGCGCATACATATCTTCCTGCTCGCCTAGTTCCGAGAGCAGGACACCGACTTTGTCGGAGATGTCGCTTACAGCATCATCGTTGGTGGCTTCTCCCCAGTCGGAGAGTTGGGAGGCGATAGAAATACGTTCTTTACCGGCGGACTCGTAAGACTGGATCAGGGAGTTTTCGGACTTGATAAGCTTGAAAAGCTTTTTGGAGAGCTCGGGCTGAACGGTTCCGCGGAGAGAAGAAAGGCCGAATGTACGACGTCCGCTGATGGCGCCGCCAGACTCCTTTTTGTTGGACCGAATTGATAAAGCGCGATTCCTGGGCATCAGTCAGCGTCACTCTTGAGCTATAGAGCAAGCTAGATGTCGAACAAGTGGTTCATAGGGTTGCGATTCCCTTTCTTAGAGTCACTTCGTCGCATGGTCATCTTGGAGTGAGTTTTGACGGCATGAAATTGTAAACTTACATCTTGAAAGATAAGAGCAACGGATGAGTACGGGGATAGTTTCCTCTTCTACACAGGTGGTCAGCACTTTCCCTTCTTCTGGAAGCTGTGCATAAGAACTCGCAGCTGAGTGGAAGGAGCAACGGACTCACTGCTAAAACGGGGGTCGGAGAAATTGGTGATAGGTATAGTAAGACTGGGATGTTTACTAAGAGTGATGTTCGTCTGGGATGTTATTTTGAAGGAGTTTCCAGGATGGTTGCTTGTTTTTATATGGAAGTCTAATAAAACTGGCGGGGTGAAGATGAGGACGGGGAACGATGATGTCACCTTTCAGCCTCGTCCACCAGCAGTCTCTCCCGTCGCCAAATTTCAGGGGTTACAGCCAGTCTAGATCTTTTGCGACTAAAGCTTGAGTGCTGAGCATCTACTATTCGTTTCTTTAATTGTTTATTTTCCCTTGTATAATTCAAAATGACTACCAGTCGTTCCATATTATCACGGCGCGTGGGAAACAGTGATACCATATCGTGAGCACGTAATGCATCATCACATGTACAAAAAGTAAGTTGTCACTAGACATCTAGTCGAAGTTTATTGTGGGGTTGGGACAACGAAATGAGCTTGATCGACTATCGAATTATTAGTTCTTTGCTTTTACTATAATACACCACCCCTCCCCCTGTTCCCCAAGTCAAGTTCGGGTTTAAAACTATTGAGCCTGGATGGTAGTAATTATAAAGCTACATGCTAAAGTTCGCTTGTGAGGCAATACTTACGTTGAAATATCTAGCTTAAAAAGCAGGCTTTCACTTGACTACAACGGTTAGCTGTTACAAACTTCTGTTAGAACATCAGGTAGGCTGTGAATGCATACTTTAGTTTTCTTATTCATGGGAATGGCTGTCTTTTTTCGGCCGGAAAACGGGGTGACAATGTCCTCTACACACCAAATCCATTTACTATTCATTGCAGTTTCTTCAATGAGATCTTGTTACCTGGTCTCTTGGTACTGTAACCACAGTTACCTCTTCTCCCTACGGATCTCTTAATATACCAAAGTATTGGTCCTACTATATCAGCGCCAATTGTTAGGTCATCTTTATTTTTCAAACCTGAACTTCCCCTTTGTGCCTTTAATCAATCTCCGCTAATATTGACACTATTATTGTTATTACATCTCTTGTTACCAGTAGATCAATTACATGGTACAGCAGTCTTAATATGATTTGTCAAGCTCTATCAACATTATGAGCCAGGATTCAAAAGATTATGAGGAACGCTTAGGCATCTGATTATACTCAACTGAAACAGACCTCGAGATCGTGTGTTACCGTCTGGGATAGTGACTTCTTAGCAACAAAGGAAGAAATACAATTTGTAACAGTCAAAGCCTCTAAAAGGCAATATCGCCAACATGGCCAACATGGAGACTACTGCTGGTAATAATATGCTAGAGATGGGGTTGAGTGAATAAATAGACTAAAGAGCATGATATGGTCTGCACATGCAACTGGATTATGCTCCAGTCTCCTATATTTGCGTTTATATCTACTCTAGATGTCTAGATAATCACCTGGCAGTATCATCTCCTTTGACATAGGAAGTAGAAAAATAGCACCGGCCAAATCAAATGAGCTCTCCGGTCATAATTCATCCAGACCTAGACAAATAAATACTGTTTCAACTCTTTGACAATTTCAACTGGTTGGAACCATTGGACAGCGGGGTTTAGTAAAATTTGATTAACGAATATCAAAATTCCTTATTATATCTAAAAGAGTAAATAGCTTTCCTACATAAAAGTAAGAAAGTTCGTAATTCAGTCATTGTCATAAGTTCGTCTCGTAATCTAACGCCCCCCGCCTCCCAAAAAATTTAACCAGCCCTAAATGCAATACATGTTAAAACAATCTATCTCCTTGAATTCAGCAGCGTTACGAAGCGACTTGAACCTCCTTTCTCAGCCACTAGCGATATCTTGTGGTGCCTGTATACTAATTAGTACAGTTTCCATGGAGTAATTTATAGTAAGAACTTGAGACACGAATCCAATAGTGTAGAAGCCGTCTAAAAGAATTGTCCAATTCAAAGAATCCAAACGCTCTACTCCTCAGAATCTCCCACCCTGTGAAAGGAACATTTTGGACATATTAAAAAAATAGGTAACTTACTTCGTCTCTGTTCAACAACAACCGGTTGACTCCTTCTTCCATAACTTCCCTGGCTCACTCTCGGACTCGCATAGTAGGCTCCACCGCTCGGTCTTGCGGTTCTTGTGACAGAGGTATAAGAAGATCTTGGGTGGGAAGAGTGGTGTGAGCGATGGGAGTGATGAGACACCGGTCGAGGTGAAATGTAGACCTCTTCTACCACGCGACTGTTCCGGTGGCTGCTGTGGTGGTGGTGTTTCTTGGGGGTAGAGAAGAGGCACATCTTTCAGATTTGATGTGAGTTAGAGAAATGGTTGGGACGACGGCAGACCTGATCTGGGGAATAAGGAACTGTTCTGCGAAGGGCTCGATTGAAAGAAGAGTGGAGATTTTCAGCTACGAGAGAGAGAGAGAGAGAGAGAGAGAGAGATCTGAGTCTAAACAAAACATGGAGAGCCTTGGATTTATACACTTCACTCCTCTTCTCCACCACACCATGTATGTCACCCAAGGCCATAAGAGCGTCGCAAACCAGGGCAAAATGACGAGCAAAAGACCCCGCTATGCCAGCCAAGACACCGAAAAACCTTGTTGGAGTTGTTTCCCTTCTCCCCGCCTATACGGGGACGTTCGACAACAGCCTGGCTTATATCAGATGACCCTGGGCTATAAGAGATGGCGATATATTGTGGGGGCTGTGCAAGGGCCACCAGAGCCGCAACTTCACCACGGCTTGTCACCGAGTGAGTAATGACCTTTGTGGCACACTTCGGCTTTGTTGCCTACTTCATATCCGGAGGCTACGGCATGTCTGAAACAAGTGACCGATCGATGGCTCATTGAAGGATGCCTGGGCTGAGACTTAGGAAAAAGTAAGAAAACGTTGACCGACAACATAGAGGACACAGTCAAAACGGTGTATTGACTCATATATAAGCAAAGTAGAGCAGTGATTAGTGTCAAGCTGTAAGAAAAGGCTTCAATTCCGTTCCCCACAAGGTAGATTTCGCGAGGCTATGCTGTTACGACCGGCACTTTCCGGTAACTTAAACGATCGTTGCTTCTGGCGAGTGAAACGATGTTATATAGTTCAATCTTCGTTAAATTAAATAAAAAGGAACATGAATATGTCAGATTTAAGAAAATTTGCTCTTCATTCTTCAAGCATTTAGATCTACCTAGCGGTTGAGGGTCAGCCTAACACTGGCAAAATGATTACCCATGAGTCACTAGACACCTCATTCATCATTCCTTTGCTTATTCTGACAACAAATGACCCCTAATCACATCCCTTTACCTAGTGGAAATTGTTGCCTGTAGAAGCTTTAATAAGCACATCTTCTCTAAATGGTTTACTTCAGCCTGTCAGAGAAGAAAGTAGCTTAATCTCGGTGGAGCGAAGGCGCGCTCTGATTGAGATTAGGATGTCTCGGATCTAATTTTGCTTATAATTGTGTATGGCTGAGGCAACATTAGACAATGAATAATGTGAAGAATCTTGATTTCTGTATGCCAGAACTAGGAAGTATCTTTCTACATCAGCACTCTGATTATTCGCTGCTCGATTTATGCCCGAGGATTGACTGAACGACTCTGCTATTCCTAGCCACGAGGATCGCAATATCCTCAAAATTGGTATTGCCTAAGATCTCAAAAATGGCTACATCCGCATCAACTGTCTGGGAAATCCAATTCCGTAGTTCCACCGCTACCAAGGAATCCACGCCGTACATGTATAGTGTTTTACCCGAATCGAGGTTCTCTAGTGGAATGGCTAGTGCATTGCTCAATTTTGCCTTCAGTGCATTGCATATAATATCAGCGGCCTCATCAAGGGTGTTTGCTGCTGCCAAATGGTTGGCGATGGATACCTCACTCCCTTCCGTGGAAGTATTCTTTTCCACGGGTACCGTGCCTACGTTATACAAGGAACTAAAAAGAGGTCGGCGCATGAATGTTGGAAGATGAATGCCTTTTGCCTCTAAGGATGCAGGAACATCGAACCCAATGACAACCTGGGTCGTCAATGGAGTGGAAATCATCATCGATGGGTCGCAGTAATGCTCAAGAAGTGCGTAAAGCTCCTTTTGTCCTATCCCAAGAAGATAACCTGTACTCTTCATAATGTTCATCATTTTTGTATTCTCAGTGAGCACACCGTCGTCTGTCATCATACCAAGATTCAAAGTTGTTGCCTTTTCCCCTAAACCAACTCGGTGATGTGCAAGTGCATCCTGATATGCACATCCTGAGGCATAATTTGCTTGTGTAGTAGATCCGATAGCTCCAGCAATCGAAGACAACATGATGAAAAAGTCCATACCTTTCGGTAATGCGTAATGGAGATTCGTCGAACCATTCAGTTTTGGCTGAAGCGCTTTTACCCAATTATCGTGTGACATTTGCTCGAATATGGAATCTTTGAGGACCATTGATGACTGGATACAACCTTTGATTGGGGGCATTCTAAGGGAAAGTTCCGAGATGACTTGAAGCAGAGGCGTCGTTTGCGAAATGTCGCAGATTGGTGTTTCGATATGAGCCCCTTGTTCTCTCAGCTCCTGGACAAACGTTCGTGCAAGTTCAGTGCTCGGTCCAGAACGTGACAGGAGTATTAGATGCTTTGCACCGCGTAGGACCATCCATCGCGATATGCTGCGCCCAATTCCCCCCAAACCTCCCGCTATGACGTACGTAGAATTCTGCTCAAAGTGCCATCTTTGCTTGATGATCGAAACGGTCTAGACGATTAGTCTGTAAATCCTCCCTTCAGGCTCGAGACAACTTACCTTCACAATATCAGTACCCCGAAGCTCAACAACGGTCTTTCCTGTGTTTTTTCCACTTTGAAGATACCTAAATGACTGTTCGATCTCACCTACCCCGTATATGTGTAATGGTTGAGGTGGACATATCTTTTTGCTAAAAAGCCAAGCGGATATTTCTTTTCCAACGTCCGAAAGAAGTCGTGGACGAGAAATACGCGCCTCGTTGAGATCAATGGCGTGAAATGAGACATTCTTGAGAAATGGACCCATTGGTAAAGGTCCATTGCTCATGATGTCCTTTTTTCCAATCTCCAGAAAGCGACCAAATGGGGCAATACATTCCCAGGTGTTTACTAGGGCATCGCCACTCAGAGAGTTGAGCACAACGTCAACACCGCCATTACTTCTTGTCATTCTCATAATTCCCCGGACAAAAGAATCATCTCTACTATAGAAGATATGATCCCCTGGGATGCCATAGAGCTCCATAAGAAGCATCTTCTTTTCATCAGAACTAACAGTGGCATAAATTTCAGCATTGAAAAGTTTTGCGATTTGAACAGCTGCTTGACCTGTGCCACCAGCAGCAGAATGTATGAGGATTGATTCACCCTGTTGGATTCGGGCGACATATACCAAAGCATAATACGCTGTTTGAAAAGCAACGGGAAGGGCTGCACCTTCAGCAAACGAAGTGCTTTCAGGAATAACTCTGGTATGCAAAGCCTTGCATCTTGCGTATGTTTGGAAAGTACCTGCGGCACTAGAGCATACCCTATCGCCAATCTTTAGGCTCCCACAGTGACTCCCTAGGCTTTTAACAATACCGGCGCATTCGAAGCCGAACGTATTACCAGGTATTCTCCCCAGAGCAATTAAGCAGTCTCTAAAGTTGACTCCTGTGGCACGAACCTCGATCTCAACTTCATCAAACTTTAGTGGCTCCTTCGGTTCCTTATCTTCAATAAACTCGAGTGTGTCCAAAAGACCCGGGGAGGACATTGTTAGTTTGAGGGGCTCCCCGGCTCCAAACTCCCCCTTGTGACGATTCAATATTGCAAGTTGAAAGTCAATGTGACGATTGAGTTGTGCTGCTTCCACAAGGCGATCAACATATAGTATCCCATCTCTCTCAACATACTCTGGTTCGTAATCATCTGCTGAGAGTCCCCATGTTATCATATGAACGTCCTTTATCGTTTTAGCGAAGTGAGACGCGGTGGATACAGCAGGTTGGAAAGCCAGTGTGATAAATTTCATCCTTGTTCTCTCCTGGCGAATAGTTCGAGCAAGTCCATTAATGAGTGCGTACTCAGGCTCTTCGCAACCGCGTCCTCCGCCTCGTGTAATCCATAACATATGATTTGCTCTAGAGAGGAAATCACGGATTGCCTGAAACTTTTCTGGGCTTAAAACTTTTAGAATAGGATTGTATGCTTCAAAGAGAGTAATGCAAAGCATTTTATCAGTATCCTCTAGCATGAGTCCTTCTTCTAATGGCAAAATAGTTGTCGAGGAGACACCAATACTCGCAAATTCTCTTACTAGTTCAAGCGCGACTTCATATTCGAACCCCGAATTTGCATTAGTTAGGATCAAGACTTGTGGAGTTTCCGGCTTTGAAATCGTGATATCAACAGCAGTAGATATCAATACACTGTGTTCGTGATATTCTTTGTCGTAGAAGTCAGGGAATTCAAACTTTATACCAGAGAAACCAGCTTTGATCAATATCTGATTCCAGGATTCTTTATTAACACCAGCACTCAAGTATCGGTAGTTATCCGTAACTAAAAAGGTCAAAATATTGCTCCATACGAAGGTAATACGGTACACGTAGCTATACTTACAATGCCACCAACCAGGTAGTAGACCAAATGCGAAATTGGTTTTCATTGTTTCTGGCTTAGTGAGCTCCATAAGTGCAATGATCCCGTCCCTGTAGTAGTTTTAAGATTATTTCTATAATGGAATAGATTAATGCTTACGGTTTGAGGAGTTTTCGGGCGTTCGACATGGTTACATCTAAGTCTCGAGTGGCATGAAAAACCTAAACTTTTGTTAGCAAGATATGTGTTCTGGATTAGATGGCTCCGTACATTATCAGCGATGATCAGATCAAACGACCCTGCCTCAAATCCTTGTTCTGACGGCTCTTTTTCGATATCTAATATTTTGAAAGTGACTTTATGTTCCAGGCCCTCAAATAAAAGCCGCCCATTCTCAAAGAATGAAGGACTTATGTCAGTATACGTGTAATGGCTAAATCTTGGACTATGGGACTTGTGATCACTATGCTTGGTAATTGTCTCAAGGACAGATTTAGTAACGCCACCAGTCCCTGCCCCAATCTCGAGGATCTTGAGTCTTGGACGCTTGTGCACAAGTGCATCAAGGTAGACCAGGAAATAATTCAAGCCATTTGTCGTTTTGTTGAACTCGTGGTAGTAGCCCTTCACCAAACCCGTTTTGAAGAATAGCTCTAAAGGATCTACCTCTCCACAAAGGATCTTGATTATATTTCTTCCAACTTCCGTATGAAACTTGCCTTGCATGTAATTGTCTTTGTTTTCTTCAAGGGAAGAGCAAAGTCTCTCCAGAAATGTAGGATTATTGGCATGCTCTCGCCATTGGGACAACAAAGCCCCTTCCGTGTCCATTTTCTCGCATTCGTGTCTCATCCATCGCACGTATTGTTGATGATGGGGCTGCATTAAATTTTGATCTTTTTGCTCCATCACTGATAACGCATTTTTGATGAACAGAGACATAGCAAGTTTTAAGTCTTGGAAGAAAGAAATCGGTGTGGATTTAGGTTGTGAAACAGATCGACTATATATTGAAAAACTCTCGTCATTCAACAAGTCTATGTCCGCTCTGGAGTCAATATTGAAGCAAACTGTTCTATCATTCTGGCTTTCAGTTCCACTTTCATCATGGTTACCCAAGGCAATCTTATCGTATCCTTCAAGAACGATGCGCAAGTCTTTTTCAGAGGAGTCGAATGCAACGACTGTTGATGTTGCTTCGCGGACGCTCTTCGCGTTGGATTTATTATAAGCTTTGATAGTAGTGGAACCGGATCCATTGAGGCCAGCGCTAGAGATCCAGAGCCTTTTGATCCGTCTAGGAACCAAACTCGATATAGACTTTGCACCTCCCTCGGACAGAGCAAGGAATGACAACTGTAACAGACCATCCAATGCCGTGGGGTGGATTACATTTGGCTGTTGGTTTCGATTAAAGTCTTTCAAAAGCCATTCATGGAGACTGATTTCTCCAAATGCTTCTGCGCTTGTATTATACGTTCCAACTTTGACGGTTTGAAACGTCGGTCCAAAACCGAGACCAACCTCATCAAAAATGCGATAACTCTTCTCAGTATCCATTCTCTTTTGACATGCGGTTTTTCCTTCTTGGAATATACGTCTATATCGTCCAATATGTTCGACACGTTCCAATCCGTTTGCGACTTCTGTGTCGTTTTTATCAAATTCTGCCCGAATACATCCTCTGCAGATTTCTGAACACTCTTGTCGATCGAATGCATAAAGACGAAATTCTGACCAGGTAGTCTCTCTATCGGCAGCTTGCTGTAAAGGTCGTAGATGAAATTCTACCTCGACACCGTTTGAATCCTTTACAAGACTTAGCGGTGTGTGAAAAGCAACATCTTTGAATGTGTAACCGGCTATAATATTGCCTTCATTCCCACCCGAGATTTGTCGAACAGCTTCAATTGCCATTACTAGCATTGCTGCTGCCGGAAATAGAACCATTCCATGTATCTTTCAAAATCGAGTTAGGTTCTTTCTTGATTTATGAATTTTGATCAGATCCTAACTAGAAGATGACTTGCCTTGTGGTCTTCAAGCCATTGACTCTCGGTAAGCTTGATTTTCCGACGCCATCTCGCTTCCATGGGATTCCAATCTGGGACAGGTGCGCCGAGGAAGTGATTGTAGGGTTGTTTCCTGAAGCGATGACCCGCACTGATCCGAGACTCTCGCCAAAAAGAGCGTGAGTGATCGAATGGATATTCCGGGAGATTTGTTAAAACCTTACAAGCTTTATCGAAGGCTGAAGACTTCTGGTTAATCTTTGAGAGGCTCATGGAGTGGCCATTGCAATACAAAGTACCTAGAGCCTCCAAAAGAGTTGAAATGGCTGGCACAGATCGAACGAGTACAGAGGTATACTTAGGAGGCTTTGTAATGGCCAAAGAAACCAAGATCTGTTTGATGGGGACTTGCAAGGCTGAATGAGGCCCAATTTCGAGTAGGAAATCAAGACGGGTATTTTGACGTCCCGTCTCATCTTTTTTGCAAGCCTTGGTACTCGGTGCACACGCAGCAGTGAGAGCAGCAGAGAATCTTACAGGTGAAATAAGGTTCCGCACCCAGTATGCCACCTGACAAAGATCTCGCTCACCAACAATTTCTGCCGTTACTGAAGAAATCATCTTTGTTGGCCGATTAATATGATAGCTCGACACATTCCCAACCAGCTGCAAGTAGTCATTTACCATTGGTTCAAGATACTGTGAATGATACGCGATGTTGACTGCTAATTTCCGAGCAAATATATTCTGTTCATCTAGGAGCATTTTCAAAACCGTGATCATGCTTTCCAGACCTGTTATGGTGACATTTGTGGGACTGTTAATACAACCCACTGACATGCCAACTTCTCCGGTCGTTTCTTCTACCCTTTGGATATAGGGCAGAATATCGTGCTCTGAGAGACCTACCGAAAGCATTGCCATTGCTTTAGGGGAGTTCTTCGCCACCCTATCGACTAAAAGACCCCTGAAATATGCCACCTTTAGTGCTGAGTAGCAATCAAGTGCTCCAGTACAATATCTGTCATTCAGTCAGTATAATACTGCCTGGTATCAGTCCGGTGCACATACGCAGCAGCAATTTCCCCCGAGGAATGGCCAATAACACAGGCGGGATGGAGTTCGAAATTTCTCAGCAAATTTACAAGTGCAATTTGGATAGCGGTGCATAAGGGTTGGCTGAATTGTGGGTGATCCACATTGGAATCAGCTTTATCTCGTGTAAGTTCGCCTGGAAGATATTAGTGACGGATGAGAGCTGTATAACGTTTTACTGACTTAGCAGAGACCAGCGACAACCTAAAGTCGCCAAGTATTTGTCCATGTAAATGAGATCATTCACAAAAGAATCGAAAATAAACAATTCTCTGCCCATCGCACTCCACTGGGCACCTTGCCCGGTGAAGATAAAACAAAGTTCAGGTTCTGTTGAAGCACGCACCGGCTTCGACAATTTTAAACTATCGAGTGTAGAGTCAGGAAGAGTGTTTAGGGTTGCGTATGACTTCCAAAGCAGGGAACTTCTTCTTTCGTTCAGCGTATCCGCCAGATCTTTCAGAAAAGATCCCAAACTGTCATTTCTTTCGACAGTGCTGAGATAGTCCCTATATAGAGACTCAATGCGCTGTAATCCGCGTTCATCTGCAGCCGAAAAGATGAGCAAGACAGTCTCGGGTAAAGTGATAGTTTTTAGCTCTAACTTTTTTTCCGACAGGAGTTGGCCTTCCTCTTCAGTACACGATCCACTTTCAGGATAGAGAATTAACGAACTTGATCCACGGAATACCTTTCCATTCACTCCATTATCTCTATGATTTTGATCAGCTTTGGATCCTGGTCATCGCCGCTTAAGATAGCTTTTAGAGATCTGATGATGACAAACCTGGTGCTTGCAGCCGCTGTAAAAGGGTTGAACTGAGGCCTATGTAATTTGAGATAGCTCTCAGTATCATCCAGTATAGCATGAGCGTTTGTACCTTTCAGTTTTGTCAGCATCCTTCCAGTCTACAAGATGATTAAATATCCTGACAATCTGTTCAATTGAGATGTCATAAATTCAGCTGGCCAGTGTCATCGCTACTATGACAACGATTGCCGTCAACTTACCTCCAAATCCAAACGAGTTAACAGAAACTCTTCGAATACCATTCGCAGGCCATGGTATAAGTTCTTCCGGGAACTAAGATAACGAGAATGGTAAGTTTCTTGATAGACCTGTTCCAAATGAAGCAATACCTTCAGGTTCCACTCATCTGCTTTAATGTCTGGGTTTAGACGCTCAAATCCAGCATTTGGCGGAATCATACCCCTCTCGATCATAACAATAGACTTTATCAAGCCGGCAATTCCACTTGCACCTTCCAGATGGCCTATATTTGCTTTGATAGAGCCACAGTAAAGTGGCTCCTCAGAACTTCGGTATTTGCCAAAGTTGCACCAATGGCGCCTGCCTCGATAGGGTCTAGTTTCACATCAATCGATGCTCTCATGTATCTAATCATTGTTTACTCACCTCCAACTGGAGTTCCTGTGCCATGAGCTTCAAAGTACCTGGTCTGATCAAGCCCAAGTCCTGCTTTAGCATACGTATCCAAGATGACTTTTTCTTGAGCGCTCTTGCTGGGTTGAGTGATTCCTTTGGTGGTGTTAGTTTGCCTTAATCTTTTGACCAAATCTCATCAACTATTTATAGGGAGCCTACCTGGTGTCCTTCCATCCTGGTTTGAGCCCGTACCACGTATCACGGCGCGGACTGTGTCATTATCTGAAAGGGCATCAGAAAGTCTCTTGAGAACTATTACAGCAATGCCTTCGCCACGTGCATATCCATTGGCACGATGGTCAAATGAAAAACATCTTCCGTCAGGTGATAGGAAGTTCTGGTTGTTAAGTGCTGTAATCAGATCGGGGTTAAAGATCAAGCTGCTTCCCGCCACCAATGCCTAGATCAGTGATGTCAGTTTTCAGTCTCTTCATAGCGTTAGTCCACCACTAACCATGTTTGATTCAAGATTTAACAAACCCTGACAAGCGAGATGTACTGCTACAAGGCTACTAGAACAAGCGGTATCAAGATTCAAACTTGTACCACTGAAGTTGTAAAACCAACTTATTCTATTTGCGAGCATATTTGGTGCCATTCCACTGGCAGAATACTGTGCTTGGTTTTCTGGATCTTTATGAAACAAGGCTTTATAATCGTCCGCAAAGCTACCCGTGTATACTGCAGTATTGGAGCCAGAAGCTTGTTCAATAGGTATACCGGCTTTGATTTGCCAGTAGTTAGCAAAGCCTACAAGTTAAGTAAAGGGGTATACACAAACCACTTTCGAGAGCTGGAGAGCTCTATAAGAAGCTTCAAGCAAGCCACGCTGTTGAGGATCCATCTCTTCAGCCTCGGCAGGAGATATAGAGAAGAATGGGGCATCAAATGCAGCAATTTGATCATCCAAAAAATGAGCACCTCGAATAGGGAACTAATGTATGAATTGATTAATTATGACAATCTTCAATTCATGGTGGCAAGTGTGGGCAAATTGAATTGAGCAAAAGTATCTAGTGTTTAACTAGCAGTACGCCTATAAAATATTAAACTTACACCGTTGACTCTTGTACGATCAGGATCATAGAAGTTTTCTTGGTTCAAACGATCTTTTGGAAAATCTGACATAGCGGATTTTCGATTTGCAATTGCTTGCCAGAGAGACTCGTCTGTAGTCATACCTCCTGGAAACTTGAATGAAAATCCAATTATCGCAATAGGTTCTCGTTGAACGTTGTCAATCTCGATACCATCGTTCTTAGCCACTAAGTTATCACACCCCTTTAGGGGATGGTGGTTTGAAGCCATGATAGTAAAGGTTTGAAGCCTTCAGCGCAAGAAGAAATGTGTGGACTTGTGTGAACAAGTCCAAAACACAATGTATTAGCTGGTGAGATAAACGGTGTAGCGAGTTGAGGCGCTTTAAATTGGAAACATTCAGGTATCTTCCCACCCTTTAAATGAGTTGGGTTTTAAAACTTGTGATTTCTAAAATTAGTAGTACTGGTGGCCTCTGGTCATATTCTCCTATTATTGGAAACAAGTCACAGCATCAAATATAGGCAGAAGTGTTGGTGATTGAACTTGAGCACGTTCCCAGTTCATTAATACCAGAACAACGTAACATCTATACACAAATTAAAGCAAAGGCATTTCCCATGAGTATAATCTAAGCTGAGCTATGTCCTTCGGCGAATCTAACTGAATAGAGACATATGTCACCAATCCAGGATTGGAGTAATATCTTATCGCCAATAGAAGAGTCTAACAGTTGGTGATTCTCTATCTACAACAACATACAACGCTAAAATATAAGCATGGGTTGAAATCATCAACAATATCTGCACAACGTTTCCAATATTACAATGGCGCATATAGATACATGGTATGATGTCAATAAACATAGCCCTTGCGTTTTGTAACATTACCTCTATTCCAAAAGTTTGTTCTGTAAGCGAAGAACTCTTTGATAGGTAGCAGAACAGAACAGACCGTGTAACATCATTTTGGCCGACACCAATTTGCCACCCAACCGCATACTGCCTATATGTGACCCCTAACCAAATATATTAGCTGAAAATGAGGTAGTATTGGCAATAAAACACATAAGGTAGCCAGGTATTTGTTGGAATTGATCCTGCAAGGACAGTTGATCTCGTCACATTTGTTGGTGATCTCTGACCACAAAGGCAACTAAGAGAAGGGGTAACTCAATAGATATTAACGAATATACCAGGGTATCTGCTATACCATTGGATCTATGGGATTTTCTCTTGTTATGATGGAATTCCTTACCCCCAAACCTCGTTGTTGCCAATTTACTGTTGTTCCTTCCCCTTGCTACCTTGTACGTTCATACTTGTTACCTTACCTAACACGCCCCGACCAGAAAATTTCTTGTCATGTTTGCGCTTAGTCTGAGGCTTGTCATTTTGTGATGATGAGTGATTCAATGTCAAAGCCTTGCCTTCTGTATTCTTGATCACCTATACTTCACCTAGTGGCAGTTGCATACAATGGACTTTAAAGAGTAATTATATTTTACTTCGCATAGTTCCATGAACGAGAGAAAGTCTCATGTATCCTATCTTACGATCTATATATGAGACCCCAACCATCTTATGGAATGGTTCGTGGCCGTCTTTCCCACATTAAAAGTATACCTAAAAACTGTGCAGCGGTGAAACCTAGGACTGCTCCTAATTGCAATTTGTATCCTGCAGCAAATATCATTCTAACACTGGATTGTAATTGTGCGTCAAACCTAGCAATGGAGTCGGTAGAGTGTAGAATAATAGCTACTTGGTCGCGGGTGAATATGCTTGACAAGGCTATATTCACATGATTGTTTAACAGATTCGTAGCCACAGATACTCCCACAGCTCCACCAAGCACACGAAACTGTGTCACCCCACCTAATGCAACAGCTAAAATTGTAAGCATCTGTTATGAACCACTTTGGTCTTCAAACCTACCTCGATCATGAGAACTAACAACAAAAGGTGCAAGTGATAAAATTGTAGTAAGAGTTAGAACGCCAAAGCCTGCCAGTGTCTGAAACCCGTAGTGAGATACAGAGATATTCAAAGAAACGGGCAGCGTATATAAAAGTGTTAGTCCAATGGTCTGTAAACCTGTTCCCACCGTTATGACGATAATTGGAGGTATCTTGAGTTTTGAAGTAAATAGACCTGTCAGAGCTGAAGACGTTGCACACGAAAGTGAAAATGGTAAAATCCACACTCCAGCCAGAAGTGGAGAGATATTGTTGACTGCTTGGAACTGCTGTGGAAGCTCTATTATCACGGAGGTGAATGAAATTCCAGCAAGTAGTGCCGTCCTTTGAACAATTAATTTCTTCATACTTCATTGAAGCAACCTTGTGTAAGAAAACACTGAGACTCACAAATATACACCTACTAACACTCTATTGGTCATAAACCTCCACGGGAAGACTGGTTTCCTAGTTGTTGCCAACTTATTAAGTAACCGCTGCCAGAGAATAAAAAGAGCCCAGAAAACGCCAGAGAGGCTAAAAAGCGTAATGATGAGTCCTGATGACCATGAATGAACAATTCCGGCTTCTTGTATGCCACATACTAGTAGCAAACAAGATGACAACAAACAAAAGAACCCTGGAAAATCAACTTTTCCAATAGCTGCTTTCAAAGTTAGTCTTGGAGGTGCTGGGATTTGTGACTGGTGTGGAAATCTCGAAGGCATAGCTATGAAAGAGGCAGTGATTGCCAACGCTCCAACGGGAATACTGAAAATTAGTCTAAATCAGCTTGCGTTCATCATAAGGGAAGATGGCAGCATACTTGATGAAGAATATCCACCTCCATGAACTGCGGTTACTAATTGCTCCCCCAACTAGTGGACCGAGAAGAAATGAAATTCCGATTGTTGAAGATGCCACAGCGTTGTAAGTTGCGAACTTCTCAGGCGGTACCATCTCCGAAATAATTGCTGGCGTCATTGCAAATATGCCTGCCCCCCAACTCCTTGGAATGCTCGAAATATTATCCTATGCAAGTTAGACGTTTCTCTGAACAAGAAGAGCCCAAGACAAATCCACATACAGCTGCAATGCGGTCTGCGAACCACCACAAGCTCCAGAGAATACAATAAATAGCAATATGGCAATCATGAGAAAGAGCTTTCGCCCAAAAATATCACTTAGTTTTGCCCAAATAATTATGAAACCTATCTTTGGTTTAGAATAAGTAGCTGAATTGTGGGATAAATTCACTTACTAAAATAAGTTGTCAAATAGCTTGATACAATCCACCCAGCTTGGTCGAATGCCTTAAGATCATTGGCTATAGAAGCTAGCGAAGTGCTGACTATTGTTATATCGAGTGAAGAAAGAAATACGCTTAGACATAATCTTGACTTTGGTGAGCAGTTTTATCAATGAACAGGGTATTACACGAACCCAATTGTCAATAAATGAAGTCGCCAATTGTCAAGATATCCTGTAGCCACTTCCGATTCAAGCTCCAGGTCAACTGTTTCCCCAGGCAAGCAGGTGTTTTCATTCAATTGTTTATTTTCCTGGACTGGATCCATAGCTAATTCTATTCTGTGAGGGTCGTTGTCTGAGTTGATAGTGAATTACCTAAATGCTCGTTATTGAAACTTCTCTGAGATCTGAAAGGCGTACGTCGTTGCTCGAAGCAGCCAAAACTACGAGTGTAGGGTTACAACTTGATGGCTATGTCGCCTAACTTGTTGACTTGATCTCGCTTGGCTGTGATAATCAAACAATTCTTATTAGCACGGTAAAAATCAACAACGGGAACCAACAGCGGGGAACCAACAATGTGTAACACAAAAATGGGAAACCAACAATGGGAAACCAACGATGGGAAACTAAGAACTCCGATTCTCAATGTGTGCAATATCAATGATACGCTGACAGAATATGCAGCCTTGCTTTAGCGTCGCACATAGTTACCCGTACACTGGTACATGTTTTCATTCGTTGGCAGCCCTATTTAAAACTTAGCGTAAATTAAATTATTTAATCCCTACTAGACGGCATCAAATCCGGTTTTCCGTTGTGTTACATATATGTAGGTAATAGATAAGATCTCCAAGGATTTAAATGCATTGTAACCTATTCAAAATTTAGCCCACCTGATAAACCTGCAAGCCAAATAATTTACAGCAACATAAACATAACCGGTGATCCAATTGTAAGCTTTGAAAATGTAACACGTCGGCTTTGTGAGATCATCAAAGGCTTCACCAAAGACCAACAACGAAGTAAAGAGCAGGCTTCGACATTGATCAAACGAATCGGTAATGTCGTACTACTACTACTTTGCAAAATATCAAAGAGAGAAAGACCGAGAGACAGACACCCACTTAGAGGTCTACCTGCTCAATCAAGTAGCATATTCCTGGCGTGAGCCCTTAAGATACTACCACACTTCCCTCCTAGCTCATGATCATTTTCGGATTAAACAAATCCTTTAATAGGATTATAGCTTCGGAGATTGCATTGGCATTTTTAAGGCTTGTAATAATAGTGCAACCACCGAGACTTGCTGGACCTCTTTGGATTCATGTGATAGTCGACGTCAAACATATTCCATCACCTACTTGTAAATATATTACGACTGTGCAGTGCCACTTGATCACATCTAGCTGCTAGGGTGCCGAAGCAAAATATTATTTATGAAATGTGCAAGGCATCAATAGTGGCACACTCAATCTGCATGGCTGTTTCGAACAGCCTCTGGCCAGATGAAAGAACAAAAGATAAAGTCCGGTAGCACTACGTAAAAGAAGTGAACCCTACCGCATACGCACGGTTTATGGGCCGGTATCTTATCAAATGAAGAATGGTATCTAAAGTTCTTGTAATTTGAGAGCGTAGATCCAGTGTCCTTCCAAGAACACTGAAGATTTGCCACTCTGTTAATCTTCACTCTCTTCATTCATGGGAACACTGTGACTGAGTGACTTAATATAGTGTTCCAACAATTCATTCATGCTGCGCCTCAGATGCTAAATCGGTGTAAACATATACAGCTCCCTCACTTGTCTTTTAGAAATGAGACAAATAAGCTGGATTTAATCCAACTATACTTAATTGTATTTCACTGAAATTGACGAGTCCATCTCTATCAATATATTATAACTTCTACTTTAAAAGTACTATGACATCTTCGACAGAATGTATGGATTAAATCATGCCGGATCTTCATCAATTGTCACCACTATAGTTTTGGTAGTGCTCGCTACATTCTTTGTTTCTATTCGCTTCTATACTCGAGGAATACGTCATTCTGGAGGTGGTATCGGCATAGATGATTGGTTGATTCTTCCTGGATTATTGTTTTTCTATCTCTATGCAGCAGATGGTATCTATGGTATGTCCTATTGAGTCACCTATATTGATCGTTCTGATATGTTGCTTAGGTTTACTCATGTTCGGCAATGGCCAGGTATTTGAAAATGATGCTGACGCAAACGAACACCTACGACGGCACCTTATTGTATGTAAACATAGCATATTACTTTTATTTCTGTATTTAACTTGTTGTAGGCCGAGTACTTTGTAGGCCCGCCTTACGTATTGGCAATATCTTTCATCAAATTTTCAATTATCTGCTTCTATCGACGAATTTTCTCAGTTGGCTCATTTCCAATGTATCTGGAATCGTCGGATTCTTAGCCATGGCTTGGGGTATAGCGGGGTTTGTGGCAGTACTTTTGTACTGTATCCCGATGCAGAGCTTCTGGAACTTCACACAAGGACGATGCTTTAATTTCAGTACCTTCTTCCTTACAATGGAAACTATTGGACTTGTCATCGATGTTATAATCCTGGCTCTTCCTTTACGCGCAATTGCGAATCTACAACTTCCTCGAGATAAGAGAATCGTTCTTGGAGGAATATTCCTACTAGGAGGATTGTAAGCTCGTCTTTCTACAATCGTTTGACATAAATCTGACATCTTGAAGTGTTTGCATCACTGGTGTAATTCGAATCATTTTTGTCTACAAACCTGAGAATCCTTTAAGTAAGCGCAACTGAAAAGAATTTTCTTAGTGCATTAGACTTACACATTATCTAGTATCTTTTACACGAGCTGTTTTATGGACATCTCTCCATATTGGAGTCGCCATTATTGGGGCATGTTTGCCAGCTTATGCTGCGTTGTGGCCGGTCTTCCTGTCCATGCGTAGTACACTTCGCAGTATATATTCATCACTTACTAGTACCAAAGCCAGTAAATCAACCACAGCTAGCTCTACTGAAGGCGCACTACCAACAGCTAGCTCACACTACAAGCAAATCTGAGGTTCTAATAGCGAGCACATCTTTTTGACCGAAATTGCTAGCGACGGCTTCAACAACACGTCATTTAGGGAAGACCTGCAGCTACAGCAGGGAATCAAGGTGAAACGAGATGTAGATGTTGTGTGAGCATTTGTGAGATCCATCAATGAATTGGCTGTACTCATCTCACCAATACTGGCTAGTGACCTGCTCCGAGTTTTTTGAAGAAGGTTGTTGTATTTCTTTACGGTCAGTCTAATTATTCACCAAGAGCTTGAACATAAGTCATTAAGCTCAATCAAAAGAATTTCCGAAGCTCATCAGGGTAGATATAAAAGTAGGCAAAAATATTTCTTGAATTCTCGTATTAGCCAAGCAATATACTGTATTTTGCTCCAGTACTGTATATGCGCCGAGATATTCGAAAATCCATCCAACTAGAAACCATGTGCTGGGAATGGCACAGCGGGGTTGCAGGAGGTAGCGTAGCTGAGGCATATGCTACTGAGCGGGTATGGGTAGAAGTGAGTATCCTCAGCTGCCAGCTGCAGCCAGGGGGGGGGGGAACACATTTCCTGCTTCAGGGTCAATATAGGGCTCAACTTGTAGCTGTGAGACTAGAGACGATCGTGCCATATACAGAACCAACTGCATTGGGTGGCTCTTGGCCACTGCATATCATGCGTTATGCAGTTCTGTGGCTAGTTGAATTTTCCTGCTTTTGAACCAACAAACTAAAGATGGGAACCAGTCATATGGCAGGAGAACTCAGCTTGCTCGGTTAAATAAACCTTGATCTCCCTTGTATAACACAGCTCCCCGCCCCAATTGTCACAGCCTGCCTCAAGCTCTTGGTTCGACCTTATGATAAGGTTACCAGAGACTTATACCATTTGCCAGAATATTTCGTGATGAGTCCAGAAAACTTGAGCTATTTGGAGCTTGTTGTCGCATTGTCGACACTATGGCTTACCACTAACGTAATCTATCGTCTCTATTTCCACCCTTTGGCAAAATTCCCTGGACCAAAACTCGCGATAGCTACCTATGCATATGAATGGTATTATGATCTCTTTCTTGGAGGACAATATACCTTCAAGCTGCGAGACCTTCACAAAGCATATGGTGAGTACATTACCTCCACATCTTACACTCTTCCTAATGTAATAAGGTCCGATAATCAGAATCAACCCAAACGAAATACATGTCAACGACCCCGACTTTTATGATGAGATATTCAATAACACAAATGGCGCAAATAAGCCATTCTATCTGGCGAATTTGTTTGGCCCGTATCCAGCAGTTGGTATGACCTTCCCAACCTAAGTTTTTATAATAAACATAGCAGGTGATTGGCACTATGGAACATGATCTGCACCGTATCAGACGTAGTGCGGTAAATCCATTTTTCTCCAAACGTTCTGTCTCCGAGCTTGTGCCATTTGTTCAAGTCATAATTGAGAAAGTTTGCACCCGATTGGAAGCAGCAAGCATAATAAAGGATGATATCAACCTTAAGTATTGCTTTGGTGCCCTTACTTTAGACATCATGAACGAATACTGCTTTTCGACAGATCCGCAAACTGTTTTGAAGTCTGATTTTGGAGGGAAGACGTTTGATGATATCGATTCTTTTTTCAAGGCAAGCTTAATTGTAAGAAGTCTGTCTTTTGTTAAGAGCAATTTGAATAACTGGTTTCACAGAACTATCACTTACCTTGGCTAATGAGCACATTGTATACTTTGCCCGTAAGCCGAAAACAAACTTGTAAAATTCATTACTAATCAGATGATGAGGATTGGGTTATGCGGATAATAAGCCCAGCAATGGGAGACATACTTGACCTACGAAAGGTAAATTACTCGCACTTGTGGAGGAGGGTTAAATAACTAATCATGAGTTGACAGAGATTGGGGATCCAAGTAGAAGATATCAGAAATCATAGAGATGTATCATACAAGACATCTGGACATCGAACAGTTTTTCATGAGCTCCTGCTTAGCAAGCTCCCACCCAGTGAGATGGAACGTGAACGACTAAGAGATGAAGCGTTCAGTCTAATAACAGCTGGGTCCGGAACATCGTAAGTCATGAAGGAAATGCTGGCGTATAATATACTGACTTTATCCAGAGCTTATGTCCTATCGAATCTTTCCTACCATATAGGGGCGAATTCTCTTGTGCAGGAAAAGCTTTATGTTGAGCTTAAAGGCATCATGCCTCAGTTGAATGGCACTATGAAACTTCAGGATCTCGAAAAGCTTCCTTATCTAACAGCAGTGATTCAGGAGGGGCTTAGAATCACACAACCCCTTGCTCATCGAAATGCCAGAGTCCTTCCTTACAAGGGCTTATTCTATAGAGATGCAGAGATTCCAGCTGGAACTCCGATAAGCATGACTACATACTTGGTTCATGAAAATGAGAGTATATTCCCTGAGCCAAGAGAATTCAGGCCGGAAAGATGGCTCCACAATGAGAGACTTCGAAAATATTTACTAGCTTTCTCGCGAGGTTCGAGATCATGCTTAGGGATCAACTTGGCGTGGGCAGAGCTGTATCTTATCGTTGCGCACATTTTCAGGCGTTTCAAATTTGACGTGGGGCAAATTGTTCGAGAAAGAGATATTGACGTAACAAAGGATTTCATCATGGGAGTGCCACGAGATGACTCCAAAGGGATAGTCGTGAAGGTTCTAAAGAATGATATTTAAGATATCATTTGGAAGAGCGAATCCTTGCGCATAATATATTTCCTATTTTCATATGTAGATTTTTATTGATATCATACCTTCAATTCATTTTATCTCGTTCTGAGTCGAACAGAACGGCGTTAAGTTGCATTCACCTCCGGAGATATTCATCTGAATCTGGACCTCAATCATTGCATGAGTATCCATAGTAAGATCACACTAATAGGTCTTAACACGGTGTGCCTTAGAATCTGCTCTTTGAACTGTGAAGTCACAACTATTAAGATCGAGCAACATGCATGGCAAGGTGGTGCAGACTACAGGTTGGCAATATTCGCAAGGTAACCTCGTCCTGCTAAATTGTCTCACGTCAGCTATATGGGAGCCAACTAAGATTCGATCACTGAATTCATATGCGGTTATTTCATTTTACCTGCAGGTGCGGACATTATTTAGGTAACGACTTCTTAGAACTAATAATGCGGGTGAAGTCACCGAAAGTTAGTACTGCAACTTGAGCCACTTAGCTGTGTTGCAAATGTTGGCTTTATCGCTAACTGAAGTAATTTAACTGGTTGCAGGCTACATGTAGGAGAGTATTCAAGAAAACTCGTTCCATCGACGCTGCAGTGGATGTGGGGATTATGTTCCCAAGATGATCCCGCTCGAGTAAGGGTCTGGGAATCTGCAGTGACATTACCAGATATCATGACTCTGTGTTTTCCAATGAATTATATTAAATTCTACCCATGAAATGTTAGGGTATTCTATGCATCTTGCAGCTCTACTCAAAGGTTCTCCCGACGGCATGTTGGTGATAAGGCTCTAACTCGTCCGCATAATAAAAAGGTTTGCGTCATGGGATGATGTAAACAGCCTTCGAGCGTACTATTGTTGCTTCCAGGCTGCTGTGATAAGACTCATAAAGTAATTTGTACAACCTTCATTACGTGAGAAAACTCTATTCTTTTAAAGGCAAAATACTGGAGTTTTTCCTGTTTTTATCAAACACAAATGCAAATTCTCCAACCGTGGAATTCTCAATAATCTGTAACAACAGTAGAAATTCCACCTGTGAGCTGCAAAATGAATTCTCCACATTTGATACATGTACGACACCCGTATCTGGATACACGCGTTACTTATTACCCAATTTTAGTTGTTGGTGCAGGTGCATCTGGAATCGCAATGGCATGTCAATTGAAAGAGAAGCTAGCTTTTGATCAATTTAGAGTTTTTGATCGCCAAGCTGGTCTAGGAGGTAACAAAGGATCTCGGGTAAAGTTGGAACTTATGAGAGAGCTAATACATTGAACAGGAACATGGTGGACGAACCGCTATCCTGGTGTTGTAAGTTGTGCGTGAAAGGCAGTCTTTCCATTGCTGATTCAACTTACAGGCTTGTGACGTGTATGTGGTCATCTTCACCATGTTACGAAGTTCCAGAAATCCCTCCAAACTGCCAACTAATCAAAATATAGACCTTCGGCTTTATATTCGTATTCTTTTGCACCCAACTATACCTCAAGTCAGATCTATCCATCTGGGGAAGAGTACGTGGAGTATCTTTACAACGTTGCACAAAAATATCATGTAATCGATAAGATTCAACTTAACACCAACGTGGAAGAGATCAGATATATCGAAGAGGACCAAGAATGGGAGGTGACATTGTGTCACCTCCCAAATACACAAGGATACCGACGTCACATAAATGACATGAATGATCGTGATAAAAAGTTAACTCCAGTTTTAGAGCTTGTGAGGGCAAAATTGGTAATAAGCTGTGTCGGGATACTTTGTCGACCGAATCTGTGGCCCGAAGATGTGTCTGGACGGGAGACATTTCGAGGTGAAATTGTTCATTCTTCACAATGGGACCATCAGATTGACCCACGTGAAAAGGACATAGTTGTGATCGGATCCGGGTGTAGTGCTGCACAGATTATACCATCTCTTCTGAAGCAAGATGTCAAGTCGGTTACGCAGATTATGAGAACGCCTCCATGGATCAATCCCAGAGTTGACGAACCCTTTGGGGAAAAGCTTTATGCTCGATTTGCACCACTGGTTTTTCGATATTTCCCCGTCCTCGGATTCTGTATGAGGCATCTCTTTCGTCTTTACACAGAGCTGGAGTGGATATTTGTATTTCAAGAGAAGAGTTCTTTTGTTAGACAGATAGCGGAAAACGAGGCATTGAAACATATGAGATTGAAAGCCAACCCGCGATATCACCAAGCTCTGACACCAACATATAGCTATGGTTGTAAACGCAGGGTTTTCGACAGTGTATGGTTAGAAAGTACTCATGATAGTCGCTTCAGCCTCCAAACGCATTTGGTGGAACGATTAGAAGCTCGATCCCTTGTCATAAGGAGTTCGGGGGAAGATGTTGTTTGTGAATGCAGAGAACTTCCGGCAGATATAATTATATTGGCGAACGGTTTCCAAAGTACAGAGTTTTTGCATTCATTGCAAGTTTATGGACGACAAGGTCTACTGCTACAAAACCATTGGGATCAGCGTGGAGGTCCACAAGCATATATGGGGGCAGCTGTTGATGGGTTTCCAAATTTCTTTCTCGTGGTAGGTCCAAACACGTTCGTCGGTCACACATCTGCCATTTTGAGTATTGAAAGCACGGTTCAATATATTATTCGAATCATAACCCCAATACTTCAGGGGAAGGTTACAACTGTAGAGCCTACAACAGAGGCCATCATAAATTGGACGGAAAGAATTCAAAAAGCGATGGAGAAAACCGTGTTTGGAAGTTGCAACAGCTGGTACCAAGACAAACGTGGCCACAATACAATCATCTATCCGTAAGTAATTTATCCACATTGACTTCAGACGACATCATGTTTCAAAAACAATGAATTATGGACTAACAACTAGGAAATGAACTTAGTCGGTCACAAATAGACTTCGATCTTCGATGCAAATTCCCACGCTATAGGGACTGGAAATTTGTGTATATTCAAGAACGAGGCTTGAGACGATACTCGAATAATATTATGTTGGCTTTAGCTATCATTAGCTTGTTAGCTGGACTACTTTGGGCTGGGCAAAGAGATTGGTACTTGACATCTATGGCATAAGAATCTATGTGATAAATTAAGATGCAGTAGCAGAAAATTTCTGATTTCAAAGGATTTATCTTTCAGTTTGGATATTAATAAGTAGTTTATTATTTTACTGAACACAGCTTTCTTCAAGAGAAAGAAGTTATGACACAAATTGCCAAATGAAATCGAATAAAGTTTTTAAATTTATCACTTTCTCCGTGATTGAGAGTACTGCCTGCAGCAGTTATTTCTATCAACCACACTTGTTGGTGTATTCTCAATACACGTATTCGCTGCTGGTCACGTGACCATCGTAGATATCTAGTTAAGAGATATCATTGATATTTACATATAATTAGTAGTATAATGTGGATTATTTTATTAATATAGCTAATATTTTACTTGAGATAACGTAGTGGTGCCATGTATTTAGAGTGAATCGACAACAATATTGCAGTTCAAAATAATTAAGGGCTCATCTCACCATAACGTCAACTGAAGTTCTACAAATAAGAGACCGCTTGTTCAATTTTTCACGGTTGATTTAACCTTTCATCAATTTGAGTTGAAGATCGATGTAAATAATCGTGGCGGTACCTCCTCCAAGTCCAGAGAAGCTCTCTTTTTACATTTTTACAGAATTTGCTACATATTCAATAGCAAAGGTCAAGCATTCGGACTATTTTCCCTGTCTTTCAAGACATGGCGGTTCGCTTGTAGCTCACTAAAACGGAATCCTAGTTTGAAAGCCCCTAATATGCTGCTGTATCGCATTAGAACAATGCAGTTCTCTCTGCAAATTTGTGTGCAATCTAAAACATAGCTCAGCACAATAATTATTTATGTAGTTCATGGTCTGTTAGTCCTTATACGATCGTTTTCTATCCATGGTTTTGAATACATTCGAGATAAATTTAATTGTTGTGTTGCTGTCAGACAGATATTACGTATTTTGTTTCCTTTAAGGCAGAGCTTTAGCATGATTGACTCGAATACTTCTTAATCGCCAGCAGGCGAGGAAGTATTATAGCTATGAATGGCTGGAACTCCCATCACATTTGAGGCTGCATTGTCTTTTTAAATTCACCCTGCTACATTGTACTAAACGAAGCCCTGTAGTAGCGCCTCTCAGGGAAACTCCACTACACGACTTCACTAAGACCCAACGCATCACGCATCAAAATCTATGATCCGTATCTTCACAAAACTGTCAAGCACAACAGCTCATTCAACATGTCTTACGAGAATACTCCACCTCTTACGCTCAAATCTGCTCGAGATCTTATTGCAAAGTTTCACCACCTGCAATCCGATTACCACACCCTTAGCCATCAGTTTGGTCCGGAGCAAGGCTTCAAGAATTTCTTAAGCCAAGGCCATGTAGGAAAGCACGAGTGGATCAATATCGAAGACGGCCTTTGCAAGCTCGCTACTAATGCAGAGAAGCGTTTGGATACAGGTCGTAATCCTACCCAAGCTGAGCTTCATGACTTTGTCAACGCGTACGGACGCTTCGAATACCTCAAGGGCGAGTTCACGCGGATCCGAAAGCAGCTTGAGGGCCGCTACTTCCCGTACCGCCCTGAGAGTGTTCGATATCTCATCATCGGAAACCAAGCTTGTCTTGCGGGTGACATGGATGCTACGCGCGCCAATCTAGGTGGCTCTCATATGCGCATTCAAGAATATTCTGCTGGCCCTAGTTCTACTTCCGTAAGTAAAACAACAAAGCGGAGTTTGAAGTATCGCGTCATGATTAACTTATGACTACAGCTCTCTAAATCTCTACCTGGCCCCCGATTAACTGAAAGTCAAGCTTGCTCAGAGCGAAATGTTCAACTTGGACACCGTCGTAATGATATTTCTAGTCTCGGCGGTTCTTCATCAATCGTTAACCCAAAGGTCCCAACAAGCGAACAAGGTGGCCACGTTGCAAGCAGACTTTCCGCATCTAACGCCGCTCGATCTCCAGGTGCAGCAGCTAAGATTGCTAATTTCGCTCCGCGCTCTATTGGATACTCACCAAATGAGCTTGAAGCGGGTCTACATTTAATGAATGGGCGACAACATCTAGACATAATCAGGGGATTGCAGAGTTATATCGAGGAGCAGAATGAGAGGATTGAGGACTTAGTTGAGCGCATTAGGGAGATGGAGGCCACAAAGAAGAAGTCACGCCAGAAGCAGGATGATTTGATCGAGCGGGTAAAGGAGTTGACGGAGGCACTTGGTCGTCAGGCTGAACTCGGCGCAGAGTAAATTGTGGAGAATTTGATTACATAGACGCACTGGTTGACTCCCATAGAGACCCATATGACAGCACGTTACTGTTGAACCAGCTTAGCAGTTTTGGAGTTGCTGAATCAACTAAATGCAGCTCAAGAGCAATAATGAAGATATTGCCAAAGTACATAGTAAATGTTTTTCTAGTGCCTAAGCGTGATCTTGTTCCGGAATTGGTCATATATGGTGCGACTCCATCTTCCTCAGCATTCCATTCCCCCAACAAGCATTAAACATATTAATTTCACAATGCGAGAAAGCTGCGAAACATCAGGCTTTTCGTTCTCAGGGGTTCGGTTAATCCAAGGAAGAATGCCAAGGCATCAAATAGTGCGGGTTGAATGCCGAGGCTCTAAACTCCACATCTCCACCTCTATCAAGTATGATAAAGAATGGAGCGGTGACACAATCCAACAACAGTTCCTCACGGAGAGCTGTAGAACATCCATACAGCTCTCATATCTTGCATTCGGGCTGCTAATATGGGAGACATGGGCTCAATTTCTGAGCTCGGGCATACTGAGGACGAGATCACGGTCTACGTCACTGGTTTTGCTGTACGTCCCCGATAGCGGTTGCACGCGATGCTATTGAAAGAAGATTTGTTCTAGAGGGCTGGGAGGCTAATGAAGAATAATAGCCATTTACCCCCAAGCACCCAATAAACCCTTCCTGGGAGATCGCAAAGTCTTTACCACCGTTCCTCCCACCTTCCCCGCGACGCACGAGCGATGCCTCCTACGTAGCGGAACATCCCCCTGTTCGAATACTGGTACATCCCGAGCCGGTGAAAGTGGCATATCGGAGTGTTCGCCCGCTAGTATCAACGATGTGGGAAGGGAATAAGATTGATTATATGGTACACATTGGGATGGCTACAGGAAGACGATATTATAGCGTTGAGAGAAGAGGACATCGCGATGGGTATAAGATGAAGGATGTCGATGACGAGTTGTTAGAGAATGTGGACCAGGAGGAGAAGAATGACATTTGGGCTGAAATGCCTGATGAGCTCTTAACCTCTTGCGACATCGATGACACCTGGAGACGGTGGAGAGTTGCGCTGCCAGATACCGATATCAGAATATCCGAAGATGCGGGGAGATACTTGTGCGACTTCATATTTTTTTCAAGTTTGGCGCATCTGGAGAAGCATGGGGAAGAGAAGAGAGTTGTCTTTTTCCATGTTCCAGTGGATGTGGATGAAGAGTCTATCCAAATAGGAATTGATGCTGTGGTTGAATTGATCAGAGCGATGGTCCAGAGTGGGAGGATGAAAAGTATGGTAGGTAAAGCTGCCAATTCTGAAAAGATGGCTGGTGAGGCCATGAAGTAAGTGGCCATCCAGCTCAAAGGATGTAACCCAAGCGGGAAACTCTTAGCTCTTACTTTTTTAGGATATCTGCATAATAATATGCCATTTCTATACACTTGCCTCTCCTACTTGTCCACCTCAAGGAAAACTTTCATGACCGTGTATGATTATTTTATTTCTTTCTATTGACGTGAGTCCTTCATATATTGATACACATTTATCTCTCTCATTTCTATATTCCTGAAGGGGTTTGGGTATTATCTACCAGCGCTATTACTCTCAACCACAAACTCAAATTCCACCGTCTTACTGATTCCTTTCCTATCCAGCTCACTACTCGCCCCACTCATTCCTCCCTCATGACCGTCGGCCATTGCCCGATCTACAATGTGTTCCTGCGAACTACTCTTGGGATTCGCATCAATACGAGTTTCCACTGCGTTCACAGAATATAGCGCGATATCGCGATGATGACCTGTTCCACCCCGGCGTTTAGTGCCGCTGGATTTGGTATAGGGATTGGAGTTGCTGTTATGTATATGATTTGCAACTACGAGTTTGGACGCTAGTATATCGACGCTGATGTTATGTTAGACAAGTATAGAGACGGGAAATGAGGACGGAGAACTTACAACATGATCATGGGAAAGGCACATTCCAAAGTGTAGACGAAACGATCGATTTGACTGGCCACGCTCGTTGCGCTTTGCTCCGCAGTCTGGAAAGAATACGTCACAGCTCTTGTGATACCGATGAGTGCCAGAGTCGCGAGTCGTATTTCTGTGCTTCTCATGAGATATTTGAACAATCCTGACTTGGACGCTGCCTCGATCTGCGTTTTGCGAGCGCTCTCGAATTTCCGCAACAGAAAAATGGAGCTCATGATTTCCACCAAGGCGATGCTGCTGAAATATCCGATGTGCAAGTTATTGACAAGCTTTTGGAGATTATTGGTTCCCTCGATAGACTGTTTAGCACGGGTCGCAAGTATGGCCATTCGGAGACCGAATAAGATGCCCATAAAGGACCAGAATAAACACATGAAGATGACTCGATCCTTACGCCTAAGTACTCGTATTAGGATGAGGTAGCTGTAGAAAGACAGGCCAGCTTCTTGAATCTATTGTTATAGCCTGTTAGTAGGTAATTCAAAGGTGTATTTATCGAAGGTGAGCATACTAGCCATGCCACATCTGCTGCAGCTCCTGCTATTACTGTTGGTGTGGTGGAATAGTCTGCATAGAAAGCATAAAAGCACATTCCATTTGCAATAGCACAGGCGACAGAACAGACAACCGGGACAATTGCTATCGGTGAAAGACTAGTGATTCCAATGATCATCAATCCAATCAAGCAATTTATCAGACCAATGCTGCTAAGAATTGCCCAACTCTCCTCGAAGTAGATTGTTGATGTTGAACTCGCCATGATTCCATACGTTCGTTCTTTAAAAATCAATGTACTTGATATTTAACCAACGCAAGAACAAAGAATGAATGAATACCAAGACAACCGTTCCCAAGTTCTAGCTGATATTCCCCATTACTATATGGTACGACAGATGAGCACACATGTCTAGATGGGTCCGGTACTGCATAATTACGCCACGTCTCGAATCCTTCTCGATGAGGAGAGCTATCATTGCCCAATCAAAGCAGATACATGGGGAGAGGCACGGACATTCAGTATAGCATTACCCCTTCGGTTGGTGCTTGGTACCTTGCGGCAAAGACCTGGAGCGAGGAGATCACGCCGGATCGTGTTATAGTGAGGATTCTGTTAAGCGCTACCCAGCCGTCTCCGGACGATATCAAAATAATCCAGGTGTAATGATATGATGAGCCAAATATTTATACTTAGTGAAAGCATTAGTTTAAATATGTGTAAATATGTTCTTGCATATGTTATTGACCACCCAAAGATATCGTAGTCCCATTCATACTTTTGTTTCCTAACGCCTTTGATGGAGAAAAGTAAAACTTCCCAGGCCAACGTTGAGTTTTGACAAACCGGAATCTTCCCATCGCCACATGGTATTCGTACGCAATGGGCGTTTCCCGCCATACGTGCCGTGTGTCGAAAAATACTGTCAGGCAATCCCCAGGAACACAGTATCTAGTGCAAGCCATGCACGAGCACAGACATTCCCTACAATTGCAAAACCAGGCATGCTATCGGAGACAAATGCAACCAAGGTATGGCAGGCGAATTGGGGAAGCGAACCAAGGGCCTCGTCCATTGCGTGTTTTTATCTGGGTGCTGACATGTCTCAGGAGACGGCATGGAATTGATTACCAGGAAACAAAAGAATACTCCTTCGGAAAGCTAGCCGACCCTGAACCGTGGCGCTGTGGCTTTCTGGGTTGTGTTGCAGCATTCGAAGCAATCACTGCAGCGCCCAGCAACAAGAGTCGAGGACTCGTGGACCATCCCGTGTCTTGGACGGCCTGACCGTGGGGTCCTACTTTCCCCCATACCATAGGCTAGTTCCCAAAACTCGCTTAGTCTCTCGAACCTCCTCTGCCTCTTTCTACTCCAAAGCCGCTCCGCGGCCCATCCAAAAAGTGAGGGGTAAATGCTAGCATCTCTTTCCTTCACTATGATTTCAATTGAGATGGTTAGTTTACTTGGCAGACTCATGAACTGTGTTATACTATCAACATTGCCAGTCATTGAGCTGCTGTGTTTATCTTCTAGCTATAGGAGATGCGCCCGCTCAACAGTATCCAAGATAACTGCCGATCGTCGGAAACAATTGCGGGAAGAGATCGGACTAGCACGTCAAAACTGAGTTTGACGTTTTGTGGGCGCTGTCCAAAATGCTTCGCATTGCCTAAGATTGCATGTTCACGGCAGTGAACACGGGAGCTGAAATTAGGACATCCCAGCGGATGAGGCTTTAGCTGCAATCGGCATTGTTTATCAACTACTGTTGAGATTAGGGCAAACTCAAAATTTGGAAACGCCCCAACGGCCAAATGCTTAAAATGCAGATCAAAGATTAGTTTGGAACGCTGGACTAAAAATGATTACTTGTAAGGAGATGGCATTCCCTAGTTTCATGTAGAGAAGATTCTGGATCTTAAATATTTCGCCTGCACCCGAGAGAGAGATTGTGTTCCTGACTCATGGATTTCTCATGAATCAGGGCACAATATCCTTCGACATGCTCCCCAGCCCATCTAGTGTTTTCTTCACAGTTGATCCTCGGTACGGAAAACATTCTGTGCTGATTGGAATTGATTCCGAGGGACAAGTCCTACCGTTCTCTCCTCGCCTATATCTTACCGAAATTGGCTTCGGTCGTTGCTTTGACGTCTGCTCCGTGCGGAGTGTACTTCTAAACAATTTTACCTAATTGAACTACATTGGGTTCATTATTACCTGACCTACGTAAGCATGTGATTGCAAACTAATTCTTCTTTAGTGGATATTTTCATGTTCACCAATCAGTCAGTCGTTGAAATGGCGTGTTAATATTCAAGCCCGTAAACAGACTATCGGACACCGGTCAACTATCCCCAAGTAGCAGAGTAATATTCACTAGCTTTTCGGCTTCCTGATATTTAAAGGTATACACTACAGTATCTTACTCGCAGAATCGATAATTTAGGACCTCAAATTCATCACGCATTCATGCACCTCAGCTCTGTTACACTGACATACGTCTAGCTAGTTCAACCATCTGTTTACTCGATAGATCCATATTGTCAAACGCTAAAGTAGCTCAGTGTCTTCCCTTGCCAGCACAGCTGCTTTCGACAGCTTGACTGTCTCCCAATTACCTAGCTCACGTGCATAACTCGAAACATCTTTCTCGAATGGTCTCGAACCAAAAGATCTGCACCTTTGTGAAGATCATATTCAACAAGTTTGTGTCCAGCAGCAATGATTTCTGACCCCCGTCCACCATTGTCAGTATTTTAAGGATTGACATTGGCACCGTTCAATACCATCATACGTTTCAATTCTTGCCGATGTCCCTCAATGCTATTAACTTCGCTCACGTAGAACAATGGTGTACGTCCAAAGTTGTCACGTTCATTAATGCTCGCCCCTGTTGAACTCAATTGTTGAATTATATCTGCGGCTGAATTTTGAATGAATTTAGCATAGAAAGCCTCCTGAATAATTGTGTAGAGAATAGGTGAACGTCCATTCTCATCTCGAATGTTTGTAAGTGCGTTGTGCTTAATAAGAAGCTTCACACTTTTGAATCAGATTTGATTGTAGCTATGTAAAGAGCCGTACTCCCAGCTCTGTAGACGTGCTCGGTGTAGCATTTCTTTGGGTATCCGTAACGGCAGGTGTCCATGTTATCTTGCCCGCCCCTGCCTTATGATACAAAGTAATGGAAATAAATTCACCATCCTTAATTGGCTAGGAAACTTTCTCTGTACAAGCAGCGTTGACGTCCATACCTGCGTTGAGAAATTTTCCGGTAAGATTACATTTGCGTTGAGATACTACACGGAGGTAATTATTTACTGTAACTTCCATGATTTTCTTATCAAGAGGAGATTGGCAAGCTCATAATTACCATATCTAAGAGTGTAGCAGGTAGCGAATCGATCGTGGTGCTCACATTTGAGATTCCGATCAAATAGCTGCCGGGTAGCTGAGCGCAATTTCGAGCAGCAGCTTTGCGGTATATACAGATTGGCTTCTCATTCTCACCTATCTGTCCTTCCTGAAATATCAAAGAACTCAGTGAATCAATATCACCAAGGTCTGCTGAATAATGCAGACAATTTGTGGCTGTAATGACTAGTTCATTAAACACAATTTCTGTGTCCCATGCAAAAGCAATTCCGTCCATCATATCGAGACCTTCCGAAGCAGTCAATATCACCCCTTGCGATGTGGCTTGGGCAGTTTATCATTTCGTAGTTCTATGTACAACAAAGCAACCACCGGAGAACAAATGTGAAATCCTGACTGCTGTATGATATGAACAAAACAATGTCTAGCACTATAAAACTTGCTTCGTCCCCGGTAGATTCGCCAGTAAACAGAAAACCAGGTAAAATGCTTCGCTACTGATTTCACATATTTTCTTTTCTGATCAGCTTACTTCCTCCATATTTAGATGGCTTTCCTGATGATGTTCTAGGTAGTTGAGATTAGCATGTTCTAGGAGAAGATGTCTTTTTACGTATTATCCAAGCTTATTAAGGAAGAATTCTCGGTGAAGACGTCGAAGTCTTCAAGCTGGAATACGGTCTTGGATGCAAATGTCGAGTTCTTCTTGGGTAATATCTCCAGGGACTTCGGGAAATCCGAAGAAGTCTGTACCTAGGACAAACTTCCGAAGCTCCAGCATAGAAAGACAGCTATGTCCGAGCAAGCTATGTGCTTGTACCAGGGACAGCGAATTTTGCCATTTAGAAGGCGATTCGTGCTTAGCCAAAGTACAGTCATTCTTTTTCACAGCGCTTCGAACAGTACGAATGACGGTGCCGCGGGTATAGTAGCACACTAGTTGTATTTAATATTCTAGAATCTGAGAATACAACTTGCAAGTTTCCATGTCTAAGTCCTCCTGGAGGTGGAAATGATCAGTTTCAGCAGCTACCTCGCCCTCTATCGTGTTGATGCTTGTTTGCCTGTAAGTTTGCTCCTTGACGTGAAAATCAATGAGAAGACCGGAGGTATACTCCAAGCCTTCGATCGACTTTGCGTCTTGGGTAGACGGGCTGAGAAGTAGCTACGGCAAGATTTCAGCTTACCAATTCAATCTACAATATTTAGGAACTCAGAGGTAGTAACATACCGACACCCGCCCAGGCCAATGCTGCATGTGGTTCACCGATGAAATCTTTGGCAAATATCACTGTCTTCACAATCTTGTCCCCAGCAAGCCATATCTGCCCGTGTCTGGTAAGAATGGCCAGGGCGTCTGAACCAAGCAAATACAGTACTGATCTATGATGTATCAAACTCAATCCATAGGCGGGTGGGCAAGCGCTAGTACAGACTCATCAAACTGAGGGAGAATTCTAAGGTCATTCTTGCGCGATCGTGGGAAGAAATCTGTTTGATTGTGCTAGTCGTCACTGAAGGGTTCGTGCACTTTGAAAGCAGCGTTCAAGCAGGAGGTGTTTGATTGCGTAAATATTATGTCTTATCTTTGCTAGGTAATCAACAAGGCAAGCGAAAACACAGAAATTCTTGATAAAAAGGAAAGAACTCATGGTTTATGTGTCATTTATCATAATTATGGATCATAAATCGTAACAGAAAAGCTAGCTAATCTATCTCTGCTCATTACCAAAAGCTTATCCCGGTATTACGTCTATATCTTATATTAACCGCATCCGCGTCTTGAGAGCAGCATTCTACTGCAGACTAAGAGATCTATACCACTAGTGTCACTGGGTTCTGGACAACTGGATACAGAGGAAGGAATGGCTTGTAGGACTAGGAGATGTTAGACAAATTTAGCAGATATGGAAGAGAAGATGCTTACAGCTTGACAGCGACCATTGAATTCGGCTGTGTTGGCCTTGATCATCGACAACTCGTCGCCTGGGACGCCGAGTTTGACCATAGGACCAGACACAGGAGTGACTTTGTTCCATCCTGGTCCAGCTTTTGGATTCTTGATCCATTTTACTAGCCAGTCATTCATAGTGTTGGCCAAAGCCTGCTCAGCAGTTGTGACACCGTTGACATTCTTGAAGCACTCATTACCACCTAGGAAGAAAGGGATTTCGGTTCCATGTGTTGGGGCTGTGCCAGGGACACCAACCACGTTGTCATACTCCCCAAAGAAACGATATACCCAGGTATCCTGCTTTTTGCTACGCATATCTTGGAGGTAGTCGACTGGGCAGTTGAAACGGGCATCGCCATATTGGGCACCGCTCATAGCAGATTGCGAGGAGAATTCCGAAATGTTGTATGCTGCTTTGAGGACGTCATCAGGGACGTGAGCGCTGTCAGCATTGAAAGTGTTGATCCACTTGTTGAAATCACCGTTCTCACCACCATAAACAAGGCTAAAGATGGTACCCTCTCCGTTGGAGGTTCCAGTAAGGAGAGGAACCTGAGAGGCGTAATTTCCAGCCTTGAAACGAGCAGCGTAGTTGGAATGACGAGTGATTTCGTCAATGACAGGGGTGAACCAAGTGTTGCTAGTGGAGTTGAAAAAGGCAGTCTGTAATTTGTACATGTCGACCTTTCGGAGACATTCAATTTGACCAGCGCCTTTCCCGCATCCAACTTCGGCAGCAACTACGTCAAGCGCAACGTTCTCGGGAGCGTACGCAGGGCCAGAAATGGCATTGGCGCTCATTTGGATAGCGCCCTTCAGAAAAGTCTTAGGGTGGTTCCAGAGATAGTGATCAACTTGAACCGAACCCGACGAGTGACCACCGAAAACAATGTGTTCTGGATCACCACCGAACGCTGATCTGCTATTAGTTGACCATCAAAATATGGGGTACAATCAGTGCTTACCAGCAATGTTTGCTCGGACCCATTCCATGGCGAAATCGACATCCAAGATTCCGAAATTCTGCGATTGGCCAGCTTTTTTCAGTTCCGATGAGAATGGGTAAGCGTATAAGCTCTCACGGGTGTTGAAATTAACATATACAACGCCCTTTTTAGCAAAGTTATTTCCTGCAATCATAGCGTTGCTGTTGGAGCCGGTAACCATAGCACCTCCATACATATAGACAAAAACCTGAATGCAATTTAGTTCACGAAGCCCTTCTACGCTAGAATTGGAGTACAAACGGGCAGTTTCTTTCCCGTCTTTGGTGCCCAAATATTCAGGTTAAGGCAATCCTCCGACTGCTGAGAGAATATAGTGTTTGTGATGGCTTGAGGACATGTTGCGCCATACTTGGTGGCCGTGAAAGGACCCACGAATTTGGCAGCTGCTTGAGGCGGCAACCATCTAATAAGGTCAGCCTCGCTGTAAATTTGGGGGACAAGAATAAATCAGAATATTTCGTAGCGTACCGGTTCTTTCCTCCCGTCGTAGCAGCAAAGGGGATACCAAGAAACTCAGAGTTACCGCTAGCATCGCGGGCCCCAATGACTTGTCCTTGCCTTATGGAGGCAGTTGGCACATCTCGAGTAACGGGAGGGTGCGGGAGTACATGGCATTCACTGACAGAAACAATCGCTGATACGATGAAGCAAAGGCTTAGTGCCTGTTTAAACATGCCGCTGGGTCCCATTGTGGTTTGAGGTTTTGGAAAAGAAGTGATGATGTACAGCGTGGAGATTGTTTTGAGGGGCTCGAGCGAGCACTTATACCGTATCTCTCATGAGCTCCCAAGAGCACAGCTAATCTAGACTCCGCTTCCCAAGGTGTTTGAAGGAACCAATTTATGCGACCAGGTAATAGGCGAGTAGAGGGGCAAATATGTTTATCCACTGCCAAGCTGGAGATTTGTCTATGTGAAGGCTCTAAAAGCGAGATTCCTTGCAGTACATGTGGGACTAAGCATTGAATTCCACTTGTCTTCATTTTATGGTTATTGAACACATTTGGCCTACTTTTGGAACATGGTATCTATGTAACCTATCTTCGAGGTCTATCACTATGAGCTTAACTCTTTGCGTACATTGGGTTTAAATTGTGAGGAACCAGGCAAGAAGAGACTCACACAAAATAAGGGGTTCGTCAGGATAAAAGTTCTTAGCAATCCCAAACTCGGGCAAATTGGATACATGACTCAATACCCATGTCATTTCTCTCGGAACAAAAATTGTCAAAGCTTCTCAATAGTTACATTTTGACGGATTTTACCTAACTATGTATTGCTTATGCGTCTTGTCAGATAAACTAGATGAAGACACCTCGGTATACGTATTTGCATTATATCAATTGAGCTGCATGCGGGGGTAGTATTGACAAAAGTTAATACGCGAAGCTTGATTCATAGAATGAAGTTAATGCGATGCGTTTCTACAGAACCTAAGCAAGAATCGGGCCGGGTTTGTTTGTTCTTCCCGCAATTAGTCATGGATGATTCCTAGAACCAGGAAATATTTGGTAGGTGTTTATGATGAATCGTGCATATTTCTACGAGTAGAACAACTTCAGAATCGGATACCATAGCTACATGTCACCTCCATTGAAATATAATCATGAAACATGAAACCACAGACAGGCCCTTAGGACTGACTATCTCCAAAGAACAAAGAAAAATAACGTGATTGAGCAAACTGCTATTCTATTTCTACATAAGGGCATCCCATTTTTGAAGAGCTATGCCGGTTCTGGAAAATGGCAATACAACGATATACTAAGTATCGGGTACACAGGCATGATGCCTTAGGGATAGGCATGGAATCTACGGCTCGGGGGCCTCCGCCACTGTTCAATATGACTATGACAGCTCCATACACCTCGCTTGCACGCAACAGAAGCCATTTAACGACCTCTGACAAGGTGGGGTCTGGCAGAGCCACAATCAAGAGATCCAAGCAGCCGTGCCCCAAGTTTTGGACAATTCTTTACCGAAGCTGCAGGTGTAAAATTGGTTATGTGATCTATTAAGGTATTTGGTAGTAATCTCTAATACGCAAGCATCAAACACGCACTAACAGCAATAATATGCTGGAATTCACTGCATCTAAAGACATGGCGGAGACTGTCTCGTCGCGCCGAATGCCAGGGACTGTTCTACGTCCCTTCGCGCTTTGACGAATCATCTTGATACACTACCCAGAGCTTACAGCTTGCAGCCAGTCACTGTATTTTCCATTGTCGTGGCACTGTCGGTATGAGGCTATATTTCTACCACCCATTGCCATCGCCATCACTATCACCATGGTTTTTCTGATGGGCTTCCGCACTGATGAAAAAAAGCCCCAAGACCCCTAAGTTTGGCGTCGGGGGACTCAAGTGTCGGCCAAGAGGATTGGAAAAGGGATACCGGAGCGGAGGTGGCTCAAGGATCGTCCGGGATGATAACCGCCTTCGCCGCTAAACCTTCGCCCGGGCGGTGGAACGAACACGTTCTCGAGATGTTCGCAATACTTTATCACCCGCTCAGACGTTATAATAAACTCCTAGATCTTTTGGTGACTACAAAATGCATTATTGTCTCCACCTTATGCTCATCGCCGAGCATCTGGTTTTGCTGTCGCTTCGATTGGCAGCTACCCGGCAGTTTTTTTCAACCTTGTTCCTAGTAGTCTGACGGGGCTGCTTCTTAGTTAGAGATGTTGTCGTCTACAACGTAAATTTTCCAAGGACATGAGGCCTTATTTTCCTTGCATTGCTGAACGAACCCAGGACCATTTCTTGAGCTATGGGGCAGATACTCTCTCCAAAGCATTCCCATGAATCCGGATCAATTGTGGCCGATGATTGCGCAGGGACTGTTGCTGCTTCTGCCTTTTCTGTGCTACGGCCACCGTACTATCTTCATCCCCGGAAGTTCCAAGATGTTTCTAGCTGGAACGTCAAGCACTGAAGTGGGGCCTGAAATGTGGAAGATGAAAAACTACTTTACGTGTTACTTGAAGGGGCAAGCAGGACAAGGTTTAACCAAGGGAACGAGGCTCAGAGGCGTGGACTAAAACGCCTCTTTGGAAAATCCCGCCGTATTAGCTCCACTGACATCCCATCTATGCATGTCTAGTACCGGTGGTTCGCTACCATCCGACTCCCATCCGACTACCGGGAACTATACTTTTCATGCCGGCCGTGTGTTTCTAGGAAGGCGTGAAAGTTTGACGTCCCCTATTCCAGGTACAAGCCAGCTTTGATGTAGTCAACCTCGGCCTGCAAGCGAGCATTTCTCTTCAAGATGATAATAGTTTAGAGAACTATGAAGAGCTGAGACCAACAAATTTTCTAAAGCGTTGCTGTTGATTACTACATTTTAGATTAGAAAGTTTGTTGTATATTAGTGATCTATTGTGGTCAAATCCTCTGTAAACATGGACCGAGTACTTTATTTAACAGGCTTGGGCTCCGCTCCTATGCACCTAGCTCTCCTTTCACGTCTAATATACGTGCCGTGGTTCAATGTCTTCTGGTACGATAGTATATTTGTTAGAGGTTTGAGCATTGAGCATGCACATAGAATCAGACCACCCGGCCACATCTCGATGATCCCTACTTCATGGAGCGGTTTGCGGGGGATAGAGGGACCACCAAACAAGAGTTAGATAAAGCAAGCTACTTGGCAGCATGGGCGATTTTTCACTAAAAGGGTATGCTCCGCCAACATAACTATTTTCCGAGCTCCTTCTCCTGCAGTTCATTACTCGCACTGTATTTGCGATATCTTCTTAAAAATTGTTCATTCTAACACCACCGCCAGATTACTATGGCATCCGATGGTTTAGGACAAGTGGTAAGCGCTGTGCTATTGCTGTTCCAGCAGACATACAGTATCATTGCTGACATTCTTCAAGGTATCCTGGTACATTTGTACCGTGGTGGCAGTGTTGTTCGTAGGCCTAAGGCTTACTGTAAAATGGAAGAATCTCGGTCGTTTTGCTCTTGACGATTTCCTCATCGTTCTATCAGTATGCTGCCTACTTGGAGACTTGATCATACAGCATTATATGTGGTCGCTGGGGATGGCCAACATTGGTGGAGCAAGTAAGGACCAGTTTGTGGGAATTATGCAGGTGGGTCTCTCGGCATTCGCATCGAGAAGATAGCAAGATCAGATTGACTGACCACAAAACCAGATGATCGTGCCTGGATCAATTCTCTACGTAACCTCACTATGGGCAATCAAGCTGGCTCTTGTTTTATTTTACAAGAAGCTTGCAGCACCAAAGTCCGTCCTGCAAATGGTTTACAATGTTCTGCTTGGAGTATTGGTCGCGAATTGGGCTGTTATTTTCTTCCACATCATCTTCCAGTGTTTTCCACACGACAAGAGATGGTCTCAGGATCCAGCCTGTAAGTGACTACATGAAGGCGGCTCTACGCAGCTAATCTTTTCTAGATCAATGCAGTCCCAAGTCGGCTGAGATAAATTATTGGATCACAATTTTAACCAACATCCTTTTTGATTGTTTGAGTAAGTTTACCACTTATCTTCTTGGTTTCCAAGGGCCATGTCTAACACTCAATAGTTATCAGTTTGCCAATCTCTATGGTTTTGAAGCTCCAAATGAAGTTGAAGCAAAAACTTGCGGTAGCTGGTATCTTTGCGCTCGGCATTTTCGTTGTCATAGCAAGCAGTTAGTTACCTCCACACTAACGATATCCAATCTTTGCTAACTTTCAACTAGTAATACGCGCTTATTACTCCAAAAAGAACGAGACCATGTTAACATGTACCGTCTCCATGGTTGAAACAGCTGTCGCCATCATCGCTACCTCGTTGCCAGCATTACGACAACTCTTTCTCGGTCAGGTTTCCCACAAGGGTAGCGGATACTCCAACACCGCTGGACGGCACTACGAGCTTTCATCTGTCAACAAATCCAAGGCCATGAATAGCAGGAATACTGTTACCAATGTAGTGGGTGGAGGAAAAGCGAACGATTCAGAAGACGAGTTAGTTAAGGAGATTGGCGGGATTTCAGGCGGTGTCAGCGAGGAGCCAGCTGGAGACAGAAGGCAAATCCGCGTCCACACAACATACCAGGTGTCTGACGAGGATGTAGAAGCTGGACGAAGAGACATGAGATGAGATACCACAACTAATAAGCGTCTTTTTTTTTGTTCTCTATACTTTTGATGTTTAGCGTTTGTATACTCAGAATTTTATATCTTCGGGCTTCTTATTCTATGTAGAAATCTGCGTGTAAATACACTCTGTTACATATATTCTAGGCACTGTAACTGTAGTAGCAGCCACTATTCAATATTAAACATATATGATTACATATCACAGCAAATTCACGTGTAACTTCGCCTGAGTGACTAAATTATAAGATATCGCGGGAACTCCTCTAAATTGTTAGCGTAGCCATGAGCTTTCCAGGGAAAACCGTAGGGATACAGTACAGGGATTTACTCAAAGGCTTTTGGAAAGCTACTAGTATGTATATACCACCAGGGTCATACAAACAAAACTGAGACAACCTTAAAAATAAGATTTTCCACAATCTGCACTGGGATATGTTCAAGCTTTGCCAATCCTTACCCATGCATCCCCAAAACCCACCAAAATTTTCGCCGATCGATATATGGGTGTCGATTCACTCTGAATACGTGGCACCGCCACGTCGTTTTATGAAGAGTGTTAATTGTATTTATATAGTGTCAATTGTATTTATAGAGTCATCGTTGTTATATTTATTAAATACGGATATTAATAATATTCTTAATAAGGGACTTATAGTAGTAATATAATAAGTTATATAACTAATAGCGAGTATATTTATTAACAATATTACTTCTGGCTCTCCTGGAACTCAAATAATCTTACTCATTTAGTCGTACTTTTAATATTCATTAAGAAGTCAAACTTCAGACCTTGATATAGAGCCCAATTGGGGGGTGTTGAAACTTCAACTATCATATTAGTTGATGTTGCTTTAACCTACATTGGATAAACTGGAAGCTTAATAGCACCTTAACATCGTTTTTCTTAAACTTCTGTTATCCTATTTCAGTTGCGATTTAATTAACCAGGAATACGAGACAGTTATATAATGAAAACTAATTGAAAACTTTATACTTGAGTAAAACTTTTTTATTGTGTGGGCCACGAGCTGACAGCTTTGATTGAAACTTGGAGGCAATAAATTGGCAATTTCGGGATGTTCTGCGATATATCACATAACATAATCGCGTTTAACGCTTCTCTCTGTCCTCGTATCATCATCTTGAATAAGCTGAGACACGGAATATATAAGAGCATAAATGATAAGCGATACAAAACTATACGAATAATACGTTTCTGCTGTCGCTTTGCCCGTCCCATAAACGACATTCTGTCGTAGTACGTATAATATTCCTGTTATAATATTACATTATTCAGCTAATCAGATATCATAGCGATCTGGTAATACACGCGACATAAATATGTTTGTTCGAGTTTGCATCAATCCTGACTATTAGCTGATTTCAGTCTAGTTAAAAATATGTAAGTTGATTTACTCAAGAAATGAAATGAACGAGTGTCTTGGCGTATCGTAATATTATTAGTGTCGCCGGTTTTGGCGATGCGATAGCTGTTATTTTGCGGCGTATATACTCCACGAGACGTGTATCTATACTGCCAACCATGCCGTGACTGGGGTTTCTACATAGTCGTGCAGTTGCAACTTATATCAATATTTAGATGAACCTGTATATGCAATTGCAATGTAAATTTCCAAAGCTGACATGCACGCTAAATTGCATTTCCAATACTATTGACTGTTACGCCGCAACAATGGGGTCGAATGCAATGTGACTGCAATGTGACTGCAATGTGATTAATTGGTTTTATCAATAAGAGGGGTGTGCAAAGAGTGCGAGGCATACTAGTATTGTGTAACGTGAGTCCAAGAGTGCGTCTTCGCCCTTTCAACTAACAACTAAGTCTCTGCTGTTTGCTTCTTTGCCTTGGGAGGAATGTCGCCTCCCATCCAGACTTTAAGTTCCTTCTCATCACCGACTCCATCTGAACATCATGGTTGCAGAAAAGCTAAAAACGATTCTTATTACAGGTTGCTCCGCCGGCGGCATTGGGTTAGCCATTGCGCAGGTGCTCGCCCAACGAGGCCACCATGTCTTTGCAACAGCCCGGGACACTTCCAAGATACCGACGGAGCTCTCGTCTCTTAGCAACGTTACGGTCTTGCGAGTTGACGTTGTATCTGAGTCTTCCATCATCGAGTCGGTCCAAGCAGTGGCGGCAGCAACTGAGGAGTTAGGCTCTAAAGCCCTCGATGTTTTGGTTGACAATGCTGGTATTGGGTACTCGATGCCCCTTTTGGATTTGGATATAGAGAGGGCACAGGCGCTTTACGATACAAATGTCTGGGGTCCAGTACGGATGGTCCAGTCTTTCTCCCAGCTCTTGATAGCGAAACGCGGACGCGTGGTCATGATCAGTAGCGCCGGTGCCTTGGTCAACACACCGTGGATTGGTATGCCATTGGGGACCTTGGTACTTTCCTTTAAATCTTGCTAACATGTGTGATGCGACCTAGGTGCATACTGCTCTTCTAAAGCGGCTTTGACCAATATCTCAGAGACAATGCGCCTTGAACTTGCCCCACTAGGCATCAGCGTTCTGACGGTCATGACAGGAGTTGTTGAGACACAATTCGCCCAGAACATAGGCCCCCGTAACCTTCCAGCCAATTCTCAGTATATGGCAATCAAAGATATCATATCCTGCCCACCTAATGGTAAACCTAAGTCAGGAGGAACCAGCGCTAGGGAGCTTGCTGAATCCCTTATGGACGACATTCTAGTGAAGGAGAATGGGGAGATGGTGTGGAGAGGTGCCCAAGCGGGAACTGTACGGTTTCTATCCAAGTGGCTACCGGCATTCCTTCTGGTAGGTACACTTATCATATCCCCATCATCTCCCCATAAACTCCCTTTTAATCTTTCTCGATGTTTCTCATTAAAACCACATTTGCCAATAGAATTACGTGTTAACTCTATACATTTATAGGACCGTCTCTTGAGTAACGGACGAGGGCTGGAAGAGCTCTCAAAAGCCATGGTGAAGTAAATTGTTCGCCAGTGCCTGATGGCTTAGAGACTTGAAGATGTGAAATGAAATACATGAAGACTATACGAAACTTTTTGGGGTGTTGATGTCAACTTTCGCACTGCCCTAATGGGACAGACAGGCTATCAAGTGGACGGCACCAATAGGTAAATTCGTTGCCCATATTGAGAGCCATCCTGTTTATAGTCGTTCCCTTGAATGTATCGGCGGTCTAAATGAATTATGCATAGAGCTACAGTCCATGCATAGATCATGGAAACGCGGTACCGTGAAAAGTCTAGTTAATCGCTGAAATTCTGAAATGAAGATTCCTTAGATTTACTATTTAAGAGTTAAAGCTTAGTGGAAGGTTTCTTTGAGGCTATTTGATAATAAAAGGAAAGTAAAAGGATGGCTTTTACGCTTATTGTCACACGATACTATATCTAGTCAGTAGCGAATAGGCTTCCGAGCTTACTCTAGCGCCTTTTGCCTGCTAAACTCATATACTTAATTAGGTAGAGAGGTACTAAATATATAGTTCACTACTGGTAAGACTGTCGTACCAGAATGTCATTGCTTTGGCGAGTGTGTTCACTGTTAGCACATTCCTCTAACACGCGTCTCCATCTTATAACCTCTATAAAGACTTGCAAGTGCGAGCTACATAAAAATGACTGGCTGGATACGAGCAATGCCTCGTCCAGGAGCTATCCCGTGTCCGAGCAAATTCCTCTAAGAATAAGCGTTGCCGGATCTTTGTCTTTATCAGTGTCAAGGACCTGTACTCACGATGCGAAAAGGAGAGGTTCCTTCGAGAAAAAGGTGTGTTAAAGGTTCTTGGTTTGATAAGTCTAGGGAAGGAAGCTCTCCGTATGGGAGAGGTCTAGGTATACTAGCTAATGAGGTGGTATGCCTGAGGCCACAATAATCAGAAACCAAAGGATAATTTTGTACAAGCTCAGCATATCTTTCAATGAATTTGACCGGACACTCGGAACTGTCATTAGCTATCTTATGCCAAACTACATGACCACCCTTATTGACAATAGGCGCTCCGTAAATATCAACTCCAGGTATCTGATTGCCGTTCCTGAGCACATTCTGAAGGCACAATCTTATCTTGGGCAATTCCATATCTGACTTCCATTTCGTTTTAAGAGAAGAAGCGACAGTGTTCCATGTATGCTTGCAATCTATCTTCATATACCGATTCCAAAGACTTACTTCGCTCATTTGGCTCTCCAGGCATTTCGTCTTCCGACATAAGATGAAATTTAGCCTATGATAACCTCGTTAGTAGCTTTTAACTCGCTCTCCGGGTCTTCCATTTTCTAAGGTATAATTGAAAATTTTTCCATTATGGCCAGGTTCTTGCTCTCCGTACCTTCTACATTTGTAGTTGTGTTCATCCGGTTGGTAGCAGACAAGGTGCGTTTGGTCATGCGGAAATGTTCCTTTATGGCTATATTCGGTGAAGGTAGAATGGAGGATCCTTCATCTCCAATGGCATCGCTACCATATACACGTTTTCGTTGGCTAGTTGATTCTTGGTCTATCCTTAGGTGGAGAAAGATCCTAAAAATAGGATCGAAGTTGTTTACTTACGACGCTATTCGTTGTGATAATTACGCTTTTCGATAGAAGCCATAGCTGAGATGATCTGAGGCTCGCTCTAGTCAGAATACAAGGTTCGATTATATCAGTTACAGCCGTTCCATAGCATTCTTGCGTCTTCAACGATGATAGGGATGGCTGAAGCATGTGATTAGCTCAGTGTTCCGCATCTTTGTCCACTTAGGTCCACCCCAACAGCAAAGCAATATTAATGTCCTCTAAATATATAGCATTATTATAATATTTTATATAGAGTGTCAAATTATACTTTTAAAGTAATCATTATTATATTTACTATATATAAATATCAATAATACCTTCAACAAGGGATCCATAATGGTCATGTGACATGGTCGCATGACCAACAGCGAATGCGTGTATTGAGAATACTTTAACAATGGGGTACCATATATGGTGGCTTAATTGAAGTTCGATTTATAAATAAATTCTCGAAGCAGAAGCTCTATCGCATTTTCAATGATTCGTGGGAACCAGTCTTATACATGAAGTAAAGATAAAATTGTGCATTTATATCTGTCGCAGGCCTGTAGATGGATTGCCTTATATATTATGCTCTAACATAAAATAGAACTGGTCATTGAGGAATACACAAGGTAATTTAAATCCCCGCTTACTTCTGTTATCAGTGACTGAAAAGGTAGGAAGTAATTGCTCAAAGACATCACGATCGTAATTATTTTGGCCAAAATAGTTTGCATCAGATCTGCAATTGATCATCCATAGCGGAGGTGCGCAAAAAAGTATTCCACGAGACTTTGTGTCTTTCTTTTTCCTTTTTTTTTCTTCTTCGTGGCGTATCCAACACACACTAGAGGGGATTTCACACAATAGTATTTGCTATCTTTTCTCATGCGCTGAATTTTCTTTTACTCCACGCTTATTTGCGTGCATGAGACGCAGATCTCGCGTATGTGAGTGTGAGTTGTTGCCTTGCACGACCGTGTAGTTCATCCAATTCAACTAACAAGATCATAAATTTGGGAATCTTTAATGGCCAATCGGATACGCCAAACATATCTCCGCGTGCCAGCAGCGAAGAGGGGTAAACAGGAAAATTATATCTGGCATAATTGGTGTTGTACAACAATCTTGGCGAGTTATGAAATATATCGAGTATCTCATTCACCGATGGTAATATCATATCATCGTTAACTCACATCATGTCCACATCTAACAAATATCAGCTAGAACAACTAGCATCTTGTGTGAAGAAGTAGGTCAAGACCATATGGGTGCGCAAAATTCTGACAAAGAAAAGCTTGCGATCGGGGAAATACTCTGACTTCACGATCCGGTGCACTGACAATACTGTTCATCATGTACATCGCGCAATTATCTGTTCTAGATCACGAGTTCTAGCTGCCGCCGTTGATGGCGTATTCAAAGTATCATGCCCAGAATTGAATTGCTGGTAAAGCTGATTCAAGGCTTCAGGAGGCTCTATCACAAGAGGTTTTTCTCGAGGACGACGAACCTGCCCTTGTCGAGAAAATGATCAATTTCATATATTGCCTAGACTATGATGACGATCGTGTTGATACCAGAGAAGAGCTTCCAGCTCATGGGCAGCAAAACTCACTGTCTTCAACTGCCACAGAAATCATCCCTACATTTAAGGTGGCTACCGTCGCGAACGGCAATTCTTTGTACAGTCCCTTGTCTTTAGTCATTAACGCCAAAATGTACATTATCGCAGACAAATACGATATTCGGCCGCTTAAAGAGCACGCTGTGACTAAGTACAACGAAGTACTGCCAGAAACGTGGAATAGCACCAGCTTCTCGGAAAGTGTTCGCCTAGTTCAAGAAAATACTATGGAAAATGACTATATGTTACGAAAAGTCATCCTTCGGAAAGTCAGTGAATGCATCAAAGTCTTATTTGGTCGCGGCGAGTTTGTGGATCTGTTAGAAGACCATGGCGAGCTTAGTACAGCCGTTCTGAGAGAGTTGGTGTTTAAGTTAGCAACAGATATTCCAGAAGAGGTAGACAATTGGGGAGGAATGAGCTCGATAAAGAAAGATAAGAAAAAACGTTCGCGGTTTGTAACAATTGGTCAGCTAAGATGCCACTGCTAACTCGATAGAAGTGCCTCACTTGGTCAAATCGGTATTGATCAATAGATCAATACAAATTAGTAACAATGGGTGATTCTTTCTGGCTGTACATGTTGTCATTACTTACCCACTTTTCTTTTCTAAGAGTTTCAGGCTTATTTTGGTAATGAGGCGAATTCTAATTATTGCACGAGTCAAACAACGTTTAGAGCATCTACCACAAGCACATCTAAGGAGCTGAAGCTCAATTTTATTAATCAATTGCGAGAGAAATCTGTGATCCAAGACACATGACTCATGTCTCAAGTTTCCTAAGGCCGTGTGCATGTCTTGACGGCTCGTTGATGATATTTTACTAATGACGAATTTAGAGAATAATATTATCTTAATCGAAGCTGATATGATGATATTGAGTCTCTACCTTTCACCCAAACTTGTACAGTTGTAGCTTGTATAGATAGAACTCTAAGATCTGCCATCGTACCTACACCCGGAAGTAGACTTTCGAAAGAGTTGAACGTCGGTCAGCCTTATGCAGGTATAAGTGTTGTGGTTTTCGATCTTGACGCATATTGTGCAGGAACCCGTGCTAGTAGCACCTTATACACTGCATTCAATTCACCAATCTTTACTCCTCCGCTGAGTTGTGATTTTAAACTACTGAAGTTACTTCATCTATGCTGCAAATGTCGTAGACTTCTTACTGAATCAGTAAAATAAGCGAGTACACAGAGGCGGTACACAAGAAGGTGTAAAACGACAAAATGCGCATTTACTTGCCTAGCTGAGTTTACACTCGTACCTTTTACCTTCCTTCTGTAACTATCGTAGACTTTGTGATTTTGTGTGCATAGAACAAATTTCACCTTAAATCCGTTCATTGAGCTTTTCTCTATTCCAAGCTAGACAGAGACTAGCGCTTGATCACCCACCAGGAGGTTATCCCTAATTTTACAAAGCTTCTCCTTTGTATACTCTGTTCTAATTTAAGTTGACACTAAATTGAAATACCATAAGCTGTCTTTGGCAATTCTGGTTCAGGCTCGCAGATTCTCGAAGGTACCCGTTCAAGAAAATCCCCCTGTGGTACAGAATTTTTGCTGGCAAATGTGTAAGGGAGAAGAATCTTAATGTTGCCTCATAGCCTTGCATGAGCAGTATTTCTTATATAAGTTAGCAACCTGGTCTGAGTCTCTGCGCTCTGTTCTCTTTAGGTTGTGAAATTATGTTCAAGGCCCTGAGCTTACCACCAGGATGTCTTCTGGCTTCTCGGTTTGAGGTTTCTTTGTGACAGGCCGGCTTGTAAGGTTACTAGTAATTACAAATCATGTAAGCGTCCTTATGATAATTCCAAATGTACTGCAGGGGACCGAGCGAGACCGAGCTGCTAATCATCTTCGCGAATTTTCAGAGTATGTCTTAAATCGTTTAATGATATTGCCCATTCCGCAAATGTCTCCTGCACATCCTCTGCCTCGCTGATAATCAACTCCAGTCTCTCCCTCTCAAGGATCAATGAATCAATTTTCGCGGCCAAAACCAGTACATCCCATACAAATTCGCCTACCACCATAGCTCTCGACAAAGTGCACCAAATTTCACTTGCTATTTGCCCCACTGCTAACTTTAAAAAGGCTATTTGCTGTGACAAGCTTAAAACACCGTTGTATGCCTTATCTCCTTTAACAAATGCCCAGTCTAAGCTGGCCAGCTTCTGGAACTTATCCTCGGAGCCACAGATATCTAAGATGCCGCGTTTACTTTTGGCAGTCGTAACGGACTTTTTCACCAGCTTTGGTATCTCAGCACCTTGCCGACCTCTGTGTTTGTTCCACGCCTTTGTCAATTTCTGCTCGTTGACGTCAATACTTTTCCTATACTGAGACCAATCCCTCCACAGAATCATCTCTCTCGTGGCAAGCCAGTCAGGTTCTGCTGATTCTGATTGTTGATAGTCCTGAAGCTCATCGCCTAGTTTCCCCAATAGCCATACTAAGTCTTCTCCCGACTCATTCTGATCATGGAACGAATCTGCCAAGACTAATAGTTCCACTCCAGTAAAAACACTCAAGAGATCCCGAGCTAGCCATTCCTCGTCTTCTGTGCTAAATATTACTAGGTTCCTAATTTGACCCGCTATATCTTCACTAATCTCTGGGTACCCATATCGACCGGCTGCAAAATCGCCAGGAAAAGAAGGAGTGAAGTGCCGTGGAGCATACGAGAGAGCATAATGCCACCTACGCCCAAGATATAGAAAGTCTTTGGAAAATGAGAACCATACAGACGATTCGGGTAGAATAAGCGAATAATGTTTCCTAACTACCAACGAGGATTCTTGGCACGCCTCCAAAAGAGATATAATAGAGTTGTTAGGGGATGCCGACGTAAAATAAGAAGGAAATGGGGCATCTTCGTGGTTGTATGATTGGGGCCATGCCCAATCTGGATGTAGTGCCCCCCTAAGAAGGCGCTCAATATAGATAATCCGCGGTCCGGGAAGTGCTTGCTTCCATATTTCTATTCGGATTTCTGTCGAAAGGCGACTGAATAGCGGGAAGGCAGTTGCTGCCATTTGTAAATTGTAAAGTCTGGGGCTTCTAAGGATTAATTATGTGTTACTGCTTGATGTAGCGAAGGAAAGTAAATGATAATACAGCATCGAGTAATGCCTATGGACTTTTCTGGTGTCCAAATTGATGGTTGCCTCATGCTCGCAGAAAGTTGGTGTTTCACGTCCTAAAATTAGCCACAGATCTGGTTATTTTTGGGGTCCTGAACACCACTACTTAAGCTTTTATGCGTAGAAAGGTTTGTAAATGTCTGGTCACGTGTGTCAATCATATCGCTGAGTAGACCAAAAGAGCACGCACTGGCGTGCCCAGACCAGAGCAGAATAAATATTTGATGGCTTGTTTTATAGAGAAGGACTATTTAAAACTTCTCATATGATAAGTTTATAGTTACCTAATAATTGTTGGGAGCCATTTCCGGAGCTGTCCAGGGTAACATTAATGCTTGCTAATCATTAAGTTCGGTTGAAGCAGCTGGAGGAAGTAGAGAAGACTGAAAGGCAGGCGTCGCCACATTGCCACACAAACCCATGCCATCTAATGTTTATTTACTGAAACAAATGATAGAGTTGTTATTAAAACTGCTAACTCATCCATTTAGGAACTCATAAGTGTTCAAAATAGAGATGCGTGTGCGTGCTGCTTCTACTTCTCGCAAAGAATTTGCAAAACTATTGTCAGTACGTACTTAAACTGTTGAAAGATGGCTTTTCGAATTTGTGAATGCGGCAAAAGCTAGGGGCCAACACCCGGTTGCGTAGCTTCCTGATTGGGATGTTTTTGATCGTAACCAACCTTCCAAGGATTCAGGCAGGTAAGATATCTACGGCTATTCCATAAGATTATCGAGAATAGAAGTCTTCACTTGTCGTATGGGATGTGGGATACCCAATAGCTGTGCTGTAGCTGAAGACCCTACCGCAGGAGCCCTTCAAGACATGAATCGAGGTAAGATTGACTATTCCCTTGGTCGATTTCCCTCGCCTGATATCGCGCCATCTGGATTCGAGTTTGAAATGGCGGTTGGCGCTGAACCTGACACTTCATTCTCCGCACTCTGCGCAGAATATACAGGTAACAGCTCATCCGAGCGAAGTACATCGCCATATTTTGGTGGCGCATCCTGACAGTCGGGAGTAGACACACTCACCAATGCTGCATTTGCCGCAGTAATCTGATTCTTTTTCTTCCTCCTACTATCTAATAACTGCCATATAATGAATCCTCCTAACAAAACTAGAATGACCACGACAATAATAATTATGATGTGTATCGGTTTGAAAGATGCTTTGGATTTGTACCCTTTCACCGAAAAGGACTTCGAATCTGGAACGCCGCCGTGATTGCTAGCGCAGGAAAATTTGTAACCCGACGCGAGATCCGTATAAGTCCAATGACCATGCTTGTCCGCTAGGGCTTTTTCGTAAAATGGTGAGAGGCTACAATCGAAAGCCGTAGATGTCGTACGAATGTTTGTAGTTGATATGCCGGTCAAGTTTGGTGCAGATAAGCTACGACAAGTCATTATTTATTAAGGAAGAGAATGGTATTTGGAGAAACTTACATATTAAAATTTCCAGACATACTGTTATTGGACCACAGATAATCTAAATATGGAAATCGGATCTCGTCTAGTTTTTCATTGTCATTGATAGTAAGAAATTGATGAATAGCAATAGGGTTAGCTCCTGACCTTGACCATCCAGAATCGCCAATAGATCCTAATTGTTCAAATTCTAGGATGGTAAGTTCATGATTGCCAATGACAGTTAAATTATGAGAAACGTATTGCAAATTCGGCATAGAGACTTTAGCATAAGTATTTCCAATAATGTAGAGGTTTTCGACACGCGTGAGTTGGTGTGCTTGGAATGAGTCTCCTGTATTGTTCTGAAGTAGAATCGAACCGTCCACAAAGCTTAATCCTGTAACGTTGATTTCATTTGTGTTACCAATGACGAAGTCCCCGTAAATGTGCGTGATTCCAGGGAATGAGACAGAGCCTACGGACTGCAAAGACACCTTGATGTTACCACGTATTTCAGAACATCGCTCTATTTTATCTGCATCATCTTGAGATTTGATATTAAATGCAAGTATGTCGCGCGGGAGATTTTCACGATTATTTGGCCGACATGTTGAATTATTCGGAAGAATAGATGACAGCCCTGTATTTAAGAATTAGATTGACAACGCACTTCTGAAACATGCCAAACATTACAGAGGACTTACTAGAGGTACCATCGATGGCATCCATGTCGAGCGTATAGACGTCGTCCCCTTCAGATATAATTCCATTATTCATCTTGCACCAGCAAAAACAAGCGGCTTCCGACAAGAGCACGTTGTACTCACTCAGTAATTATGTCGACAGACGGATGGTCAAGCTGTTGATTGTGTGGAATGTGAGACGGCCAGTAGCCGTGATATATGTTTCTGGGCGGTATCAACCAAACGCTACTTATAAGGCTGTGCCATAAATGGCATTGTGGGTACGTTCTCGGAATTTGTTCTCCATTCAGACTTGTGGTTCTCGAAGCTTGTTTCATTATTTTAATTGACCACAATTCGTCCGCAAATACATACATGAGGTAGTGCTCTCCTTGGCATCTTATATTGATTCTGATCTCCACCTCCGTCACTGACCATGCTGGACGTTAGATACGAAGGTATCTTCTGCCAGACAGCATAAATGCAGAGGCTTAATTGCAAAACTCTCACCTGTATGAATCATGATAGGCTATTCGGAAGTAGAGCCCAATGAGACACGAACTAAATATAGTAGTTCAAAAACAAATTCAGGGCCCCTAATATCATAACCAATAACCTATCCTAGCACTCGTGTTGTAAGCTCTGCGCTATTCTGTATTCGGTACGAGTGTCACTTATTGCGCTGTAAACGGTTAGATTTCCACACCACAAATGAGCACGGCCCCTTTCTACAAGGGAGGTGTAGCCCATGGGGAAATGGCTACCCTACATACAGCTTAGTATGTTTTACTCCAACACTATCAATTCTTGCTAGCAGAAATCAAAACTCGTAAGCAAACTTCTCATCTTCTGGTAGCAAATCAAGTCAGATTAGATGCGATTGAATACTTGTTTCCGGGTAATCTCTTCACTGCTAAAAAAGCCAGCTCAAGAACAGAAACGAGTCTCAGCTGCAATACTTTCAGCACTTATAAGTAGTCTAAGATTTTATGTATAGTAATTGAAAAAATTTAGGCAAAAGAGTAGAGATTATTCCATAAGTAGTATATAACTCTACTAATTCGTATCACCTCTATCACTAAATCTTTCAGAAGACTTTTCTCCAAGGCTTTGAAATATGATTAGAATTTGATAAGAGTCTAATAATGCTCTAATATTACCAGCAAATTGTAATTCTCATCGAGGCTGACCCTATTTCCTCTAGTCTTTTCCTAACTCTATAATCCGAGTCCAAGTCAGGACAGGTACATAAGACTAGAGAGAGAAAAAAAGAGAAATGTCAAGGGGGGATTGGGCTATCTTTTGATGCTAATGATACTTACGCCTTAGATCCTTCAAAAAGAGAATTATGCATTGTCGCTTTTTACTGTTGGTTTGTGACTAGATTTAACTACCTGGGATGCCAGAAGCCACATCTTGAAGCCAGATATATGAAGCCTTTGACATGCCAAAATTGAGTTTTGTCGGAGATTTGGTTCAAGAATTCAGAAAAGTGAATTAAAAGAAGCTCTCTCAAAAAGGAATGATACAAATAGAAAATTCTAATTTTTGTTATTCTTCAACAATGCCATCATTCAGAACTATGCAGTTGAGGCGGGATGTTCTTCGGCATTTGTCTGGACAAGCTTCATCAACTTATCAAAAGCATCATAGTCCGATCCGTCTATGAGCTTCGCGAGATTGTCATCTTTGCTGTCTTTTAGCGACCCATATTTACTATCCTTAGAAGATTTTAGCTTACATACAAAGATTTACAGCAGTCAGTAATTACCAAATAACCATAACTGAAGGGTTTCCTTCCACTGTCCAGAAGCGCCTTCCCGTTGATGTATTCCTCGTCATCTTCTTCATCTTCACATACGTTACCCCACGGCATTTTCACTGTTGCAGGATTAATTGCAAGCAGTTTGAGTTTGGTTGGTTGCTTAGCTGTGATCCTGTCAAAGAAGTCCTTCCAAGGAATCCCAGCTTCTGCGAGCCCATTACTGACTGCAGCATAACAATCTTCTAGATTAATACTCTCGAGCACATCAATATGGCTCTCAATAAATCTGATAAGTGGAAGATCTAAGATAAAGTATTGCAAGTTTAAATACTTTAGCTTCGGCATACTCTCTAATCTCAAAAAGGAGGGCATGTGTCTGATACCCTCACTTCCAATAGGTCCGTAGTCGTTTGCGGCTATAGACAATGTTTCTACGGTATCCAAATGGGTTGTCAGTCTCCTCCCAATGTCATATAAAAACGTAAAATAGCCCTCATTAGTATTCATGCACCAACCAACCCCATTCTCCATAGCGTAAATAGAGATTTTAAATTCCAGGACCGATCCTAGGAACTCTATGAAGTCTGCCGATTTCCAAGACGATGGAACTTTAGGCAGAACATTTCTAAACTCCAAGCTCTTGATCTTAGAAGTAGCTTTGTTTGTCCCAATTGCAGCATAAGTCTTTGCCATAAGTGCTCTCCAAGCATCCTTGCTCTCGCGCTCGTTGGTCTGATGCACGGTTTCATCTTCATCGAAATGATAGAAGGCCCAGCTCAGCTGCTCGTCATCCCATTCGAACTCAATGATCAATTGCTCCAAGTTCGAGAAACTTTTCAGATCTGAGAGTATCTCACACGTTGCGTCTGACAAGATTGTCTCAGGAATGTCGCCACTAGTATCGATCTCCTTTTCTGAAGGCCCCAAAATGTGATCCGGTGGCAAATATGACTTTCCTTTATAATGCAGGTTCCTGACGAAAATAGAGTTCTTGCTTCGAAGAAATTCCTTTATTGCTTGCCCACTTTTCTCGCTATTGCGTAGTATCACAGTCTGGAAGAGTTTAGGGACGAGGAGGTTCCTGTATGAACGACAAGTCGAGCTCAGATTTACAACATCATGTATATCATCTCTCTCGATGATGTCAACAATAATTGTTCGAAGCTCATCGGCAAGATTCAAGAGTGGTGAAGGCATATTGGGCAGGAATGTTTACTCTGAAGTCTTAGGTAGCGGAACCTTGAAGAAGAGTGTTGTTTTATAGCCTTTAATGTACGCCAACATACACTCGTAGTCTTTACTGATTGAGCTCAAATCGTCGAAAAAAAGCCAGGCAACCGCAGCGATCAACATGGGTGTGGTTTTCAACCGCTCCTATGGGCTGATATGTGTCAAGGACCTGTACTCACGATGAACGAAAGGAGAGGTTCCTTGGTGAAAACGTGTGTTAAAGGGTCTTGGTTTGATAAAGTCTAGGGAAGGAAGCTCTCAGTAGGGAGAGGTTCTAGGTATAGCTAACTACTGGGGATGTGGGTGCCTGAGGCTACAGCAATATGGGAGGCTGGTGCCTAGGGATTAGCTGTGACGATTAAGGGAGAATTACTAATATATAGTAAACAAGACAATATTCATAATTAATTTATCTCTGCAGTTGAAACAAGGCGACATCTGTCGCTCTTATAAGGAGCGGCATCATATCGTTCGGTTGCTAGTTACAGGTGTTAGTGACTGTGTCTAAATAGTACTGTAGGTCACAATATTGAGTTGAGCTTAATCTAACCCATGGAATGATCTTTATAGAGTTATTCGGCGTTTTGTATTAACTGAGATCTTTGAGAACATTAAATACATTTAATGGGCTTTATATTATAGAGCCTTTGTGGATATTGCGACAACTAGACTTTTCAATCTGAGAGACCCATGAAGTGTCTGTCAGTTCGGCAAAAATATGCGTATGACTTTCAATAGTTGTTCTACAATTGGTGCTATTATGTAGAGTAGTAGTAAATGTATGATTGAAATAACAAGTACAATTTAAAGGGATATACTGTGGATCGTAAGTGGTCCTGTCCTAATAGACAATTTTGCGCAAATAAGTTGCGCAAATCAATTTTCATTAAAAGGGATTCCAAGGCAAGTACAGAATCTATATGAGTACTCCATCTAGAGAAACAGTTGGAGTTATCAGTGCACGCCACCACCATAGCGTTCCTTCCCCCCATCAACATATATTTATGAGAAAATTCCTTCCACACGCTGTATAGCCTCTTTCTCTATAGCAACTTCCCATTTGAAGGCTCAATCCACATCCGTCGTTCTTCTTTATTTATCACTTCTCTACAATCATCAATACTTCTGCAAAATCTTTTCCACGTAAGAACAAAGAGCCATTACCAGCGTGTTAGCCGTACAAGGATACTTCTTGAAGCATCCAATTGCAGCCCTCAAGTGTGAATGGTGATATCCCCTTGAGCACACTCGCCATCGTCAGTTGCTGACGTTCCCAGTTCCTAGCCTTTGACTTGCCAACTACTCACTCCGCGGGCCTCAAAGTGAAATCTTCGCGTTCCAGAAAAAAGGTAGGGGTACCTGTTCTTCGTTTCCCGCTCCTACGGGGGCACTCTGGGAAGACTAGGACGCTAGAAGGGCGGTTCGACTCCGTCGCAACCGGGGGCGGACGTCAGGCGGCGTTTTTTCCTTCGGGCTTCTTACGACACCTACTCAGCGGACGCGCTGACGAAAAGAACAAATCTTTTAGGTAGCTATTCCACGATACTTCTTCCTCCACTTTATAAGGCCATTGACAAATTCAGCTATCACTAACAATGAGCGCCACTCCAGTGCCCTACCTCGATAACCAAAAGTTGCAAGTTCCCTACCAAACAGAGACAGGATGGTGGAGGCATGGTGGGCTGCCATGTGTACCAGATGCGAGATTCTAGACCTGTGGCGTGCGTTGGAAATAGTCCTAAGACGATAACATAGAACAAAAAGTAATCCATCTTTACTTCCTGAGTCAAAACTCTGTTACCTCATTTTACGCGCCAGCTTCCTCTGTTTTGCTTCTTTCTTCCGGAGTTTCGCCTTCTTTTTATGCTTGTGGTCTGCGTGAACATCCTTGATGAAAGAGTCAGGGCCCTTAGGAGGAGGTTTGAACTTAGCGCCTTCAGTGGCAGCGCAATTCGACTCAAGAGCACCTTCAATTTCGCACCCATCAGGAATCCACCTAAGTTCCACCTCAATTCCAAGCTGCTTCATGAAGTGCGCTGCAATTAAACCAGCTTTAGCTACCCTTATGCCTGCCTTAACCATTCGGACTCCTGACAGCGCGACAAAATTAGGCCCCTGAATTCTATTAAGCGCATCCCTAGAGCTCGAATAAACCAGCACTTTTGAAGGTCTTTCCATTTCCGTCAGCCTATCGCACTCATCTTTGGCGATCTTGAGCGTCAGCGCCAGCGCCAGAATTTCTACCATCTGTGTGTCGACCTCCTGCATCACATGGAACGCGCCCCATACCCATTGGTCAGGGTCAGGACTAGTTTGGCTTACGATTCCAATTCCCGAAGTTACATCAAGCCCGGCTCTAATTGTACAGGAACCTTTGGCCCAGAATACCATGCGGCTTTCCTTGTCCCCCCCACAGGGAGGGGTTCAAATATTGGAGATATGCGTGCCTCGTGGCTTCGTGGGAATCTGGATCGATGATTGTAATGCCCTCGAAGCCTCTTTCCACGATCGCTTTCTCAGATCTACGTCGTTTTTGTCGCTCGGTAAGTGGTACCGAATCGTGGAAATAAGGATCAATTAGTGGAGCGGCTGCCATAGTTTGATCTGGGGTTAATTTGTCTTCGGGGATAGATGTGTTTGCTCCCATAGTAGCTTTCGTAGCTGGAGGTTTATAAGCGTTGTTGATCTAGGTTGAATAATTTTGAGGGTATCATATGAAGGATACGTGGATATATCTATAGGAGATCTATGAGTACTCGTTGGGTTTAAATATGGACTGTTCAATTGTGAGTTAGGTAACTATCTAAAATAAAAATAATCAAGTGACTCTAGCTGAGAGGTCACGCGGAACATTTTGGCGAGACAGGAAACCCTAATTCGTTTAGTTGCCTTTAGGGAGCCTGTAGCTTCAAGACCATATGCCACTGGGGCCACTCTGTTTTTTTGTTGCTTTTAGCTATGTGGCCGATTTGGGCAGCACAAAGAGTTTTCAAGACTACACATGCCCTATGAGGACACCTACAGGGCCTTACACTCTAAATTTGCTATTGAATATGTAGATATTTTGAACTTCATTAGTCCCCTAGCCATAGCTATGGAGGAATCTATTCAGCAGTACTCTAAATCTCTTTTGGTTCGCGGGATGATACGCATCGTTTTTAATACCGACAAATTGTCTATCACATCGGTGCTGTTAGCACCATATACAAGGGCAGGCAGTACTAGCGTAACATTGTTATTTATCACACTAGAAGAAGACATGTAAGCGAACGTGCAAAACGAAAGAGAGGTGATTGTAATCTTAGAAAAAGTTCAAAGTAAGGTGACACGAGTTCACTAGATAATACTAAGCTGGCTGACCTAGGCACTTGCTAATGGTACTCGAAATCGCAATCGCTAAGCGAGCCCCTTGTCAGGCCTTAGGCATCCACATCAATTTTGCACCCTGTAAGGCGGTGTACTCTGTTCGCAGTATCTTATTGTGGCAGAAAAATGTTAAATTCCAAAATTTCTATCAACCATCATTTATTCAAGAGCAACGATCTACACACCTCACGATGGGTAGTAAACGCAAGCGATCGAACCAGGATGCCCCTACAGTAGATGCTCCTGCCAAAAAGCAACAGAAATCCAATCCTAAGCCAGTCACAAAAGGTCCTGCGATACTTCTAGAGCCATCTCCGTTTCTCGACCAACCTAATCGCAAAAGCGCCGAATTCAAACGCGAAGTAGAGACATATCGTCTTTTAGCAGATGAGGATGAGGCGCAAAGATTGAATGCTGCCAACGCAGTTGTTTTGGGGCTCCTAGGAGGTGATGGCGTAGAGCTTTCTACTTTGCAAAGACATTTCGAACGCCGCCTCTTTAGAGGATTGGCAAGCGGCGCAAAAGCTGCGCGGTTGGGCTTCAGTATCGCTATAACGGAAATCTTAAGAGAACTGTTTGGAGAAAGGAACTTGGCCGAAACGAAGTACAAGGGTATGACATTTGAGAAGGTTCTGGCCATCCTGGTTGAAAAGACTAAGCCGGATGGTGATTTGAGTGGGCAAGAGGAGAAAGACCATGCATTGGGCCTTCTCTTTGGACTACAATCATTTGTCAAGGCAAACGTATTGTTCTCTGATGAGGAGAGATGGTTTGTGATACTCGAGAAACTTTTTGAGCTATCCAAGAGAAAGCCATGGCTTAGAGAGGAATGTGGAGCAGTAATTGTGAAAGCAATTGCACAGATGAGCCAATCGCAGGCGGAAAGCACTTTTGAAAAACTCTTTGAGTCTGGGCTAGCAATGTCACCTGAAGGTGTAGGTATATGGCTTACTGCTAGAATACGTTTCCCCAACATGAAATTTCCTACCAAGCCCTGGGGGCTAACCGGTAATCCATTGGATCGCCTTCAATCACTTGGGAAAGCACTGAGGGAGAGCGACACAAAAGACCAAGGTTCCATCCAACAAGCTAAACAGACTGGCAATTGGAACCCTCACTTGCATTTTGTTTGGGACATCATATTGGGGCAGTTTTCGGAAGCCTTGAAGCAGAAGGATAAGAAAGGCACCAAATCAAACTTCGAGAACTTCTGGAAAGTTTCTGTTGATGGTAAGAGAATTTATGTCATACATATAGCTCTAACTAACATCTGTTAGAAAACCTTTTCTCCTCGACAGCATCCCGAGAACGAAAATATTGGGGCTTTTTGCTCCTCCAGAAGGTCCTTCAGGATCCTGCATCATACGGCAAACTTTTCCCATTCATTTTTAGTCACAACCTTGTTAGATGTGTGATTAACCACAGTCAAGATGCGGATCGTTTCTTGCACCGCTCAGCAGAGAAATCCCTCAAGGTATTATCACAGACCGTGGAAGCCAACTCGAAGACTCTTGTTGCCATTCTTCCTCATCTAATTGGAGGCCATGGAGCATACAATTTTGATAAGATGACGAAGTCAAAAACAGTAGAGAGTATTCTTGCTAGTGTCAATGCAAAGAATGCGAAGGAAGTAATCGAGATATTGACTGCTCCTGTTCTCAACGTTGAAGGGTAAGCAGCTATTTCCTTTCTCGTCTTCGTCTCAAATGGGATAATACTATACACCCGTTGATTGAGTTACACTGATTGAACAATGAGCTGATTATATTTGGGCAGATCTGATATCGAAAAGGAAGCTGAAATGCGACGAACCATACTTGGTGACTACTTGTTAATAATTCTACGGAAAGCCGATATTGAGGAGCCCTCGAACACTCCATGGATAGAAGACATTGTTCTCCTACTGGCAAAACTCTCGTATAGCACAAGTCTCAAGTGCAGCCCACCGTTATCTCAAAAAAGCCGGAATCTATTCCGAAACCGTCTATCATCGGTGTTTACTCGTCTGGTCGCCGATTTAACTGGCTACTCCTACCCATGCTCTGTATTGTTCAACAGCGAATTTGCTCCAGATGGAGTAGAAATGGACAAAGACATTACTAAAGTCAAGGACGACGCACTATCAACACTGGAAAAGATATTGAAAAAGTCCAAGAAAGAGAAGTCCAAGAAATCTAAAGCGGATGATAAAGCTCCTCTGCAGGCTTTAGCCCTGCTATACTCTCTTGTAATTTTCCAATTATATAACAGTGAGGTGGAGGCAGTCTCAATTCTTGATGAATTGAAACTTTGCTATGACAAGCTCATTAGACACAAAGCCGATGACGAAGAGGACTCCGAGGTGGAGGCTTCGGAGGTTTTGGTCGAACTCTTGTTGTCACTCGTATCAAAGCCATCTGCGCTACTACGAAAAGTTGCTCAGCATGTCTTCCTAGCATTTATGGAAGAAATTTCCGAAGGTGGATTGCAACTCATGACCGACGTCTTGGAATCTGGCGAGAGTTTACGAGGCCAACAAGAGCTATTCGACCAACAACCTGAAGATGGTGAAGAAGCGTCGGACAATGAAGAAGGAAGCGAAGATGATGACGAGGACGAGGACGTAGAAATGGATTCAGATGTTGAAGTCATCAACACGAGTGGCGCTCTCAATGGCCACCTCATTAACGAAAGCTCATCAGATGACTCCGAAGACGACTCGGCTGAAGAAATTGAAGAGGATGAGTCGGAATTCAAGAACGACATTGAGGTCCAGAAGCTCAACGACGCACTTGCCCTTGCTCTCGGAACCAAGTCGCTCGATCCCGAAGCAGAAGAATCTGACAGCGATGCCGACATGACTGATTCTGAAATGATGGCTCTGGACTCCAAGCTTGTGGAGATTTTCTCCCAGCGCAAAAAGATCCCTAACAAGAAGCAAGAGCAGAAAGACGCCAAAGTCACCATGGTCAATTTCAAATCCCGTGTGCTGGATCTTCTCGAGATATACGTCAAGAAGCAGGCGGCGAACCCGCTCTCACTGGGTCTTTTGATCCCACTGCTTAAGCTCATTCGTACCACCAACACGAAGCAGCTCGCGGATAAGGCACACGGGATCATCACCTCCTTCCAAAAGGCCTCCAAAGACGCTAACAAAGAAGGCATGGCTGGCATCAGTGCTGATGCGCAATTAGCGCTTATCAAAGCCATCCATCTCGAAGCCCAGAATGATCAGTCGCAAAGATTCGCCAAGGCAGCCAGCTCTGCCGCTCTGCTGATCGTTTCGAACCTGTGGCGAGCCGACCGGGAAAGCTTGGAGGAGACTGCAGCAGTCTATACGGAGATGATGGTGGCACGGGCAAAGGGGGAGATCGAAATCCACGCAGAAATGCAGACGGGATGGTCGAACTGGTTGATTAGTGTAGCTCCGGTGAAGAAGTAGAAGAATAGAATGCGTTCGGCGTCAAAGATGCATTATCTCTTGTTTTTCTACAGGTTCTTCCCATCGTAAACATAAATCGCTATTCCAGATAAGCTCTTTTCTCACTCACGACCTACATTGTCTTCTTCAATCCAAAATGCTATCATATAACGCCATATATCCTATTCCTGCCAATGTACTTACTTCGACGTTTAACTGGCTTACCGTTAGTCAAAGTGTCACCGACAATCGGAGTGACACATAACTGAGAAGGGCCTTCAAAGGAAAAGGGGATACCGTGGACTGCATAGCAATACGTGAGATTTAATAATAAGCATTTATGGGGGGGGAAAAGGGAAAAAACAGAAAAGTCACTCAGTCATACGCGAAAGTGCTGTGAAGTAGGAGTGCGCCGAGGGTATCAATGCAATTAGAGATCTCTGCATATTTTGAATTGAGAATCAACCAGGAAGTATGGGATGATTAGCTAGACAAGTCTTGCTATTGTACGCGTTATCAATTCCTATAATTGGTTTTCAAAAGCACATACATATCCGCAGAAGATTCGCTCACTTGCTACAAAAGTAAAAATGACATCATAAGCTATAATGGGATTTTCTCAAGTAACCCCAAAATCACTGTCAGATAGCCAAGAGCAAGAGATCAGTGCTTTCGCACGCGAATTTGAGAAAGCTACCACTGAGAGCTGGATGCTCCGCCACCCCACGAATTTGTAGCAGCTGCTGCAGCAGTGGTACCAGAATCCTTAGCCCAATCACCAACTGGCTCAATAGGAGCAGGTTCAGCCCATGAGTCACCACCCGTATTGGTAGAACCGTAGTTGTCGGTACTCTCAGTGTTGAACTCTCGGCGTGGAGGACGTGGACCATTGGCCCAATCATCAACAATGGCTTGAACCTTGACCTTCGCAAGCTCGATATTGTCTTGGGTACCACGAAGAGTGACTTTTTGGCTGTCAGTTGTCGAACGTTATCGAAGAGTGTAATAGACTTACCAGTGACAAGTTCACGAGCTCGAGGCTTAGCTCCACTCTCATCCTTCTTTGGCATATCAAGCTTGGCATGTGTAGCATCCTTAAAAGGTGTCAGAACAGTGCTTCTTCAAATGAACTCTTATCACAATCGATGTCAGGAGTTGATACATACTTGAATCTCATACATAGTTGCTCCCTTTGGACCGATGATTTTGCCTACGCTGCCAGCAAAGATCTGCATTGTGTCCTCAACCTCCTCCTTGGAACCAGTAGGGATGTAACCGCCCTTACCAGTAGAGTTTTCAACCTGGTCTAATATTAGTTTCATACATAATTTATTATTGGAGAATCGAGAGAGCTTACCTGAATTTCGGCATCAGACACGTAGTCATCTTCGACCACTTCGTACATCTCCTTGCCCCACTTGTTGAAGTCCTCATACATACGATCCTGTCAATCTCAGCATCAATCTCCTCTCGTAGATCACGATACATACCTTCAAGGCTGTGACTAATGGGGTCCAGCGAGGGGCCCAATCATGGTTCAAATATCGACGAGTCTTCTGTCCTACTAAACCGGGAAGTATTTCCTTTTGAGTAACAGCAGGTGCAGCCGATGTCTCGTCTTTAGCACCATTTATCTCTACAGTAGAATCTCCCTTGATTAAAGCTCCACCCTTGGTGTGCTTGTTCTTCTTGATTGTTTTAGTAGCAGCATTGTTGCATGTGCCATTGACTTTGGTCTCCTTGTGCTGGTCGTAATCGACCGCCATTCCATCCTCGCCGACAACTTTGATAGTGGCATAGCAGCGCTTCTTTTTGAGGTAGACGACACATACTTGAAGCTGGAGTCCTTCAAACTCGGCGACGTGGAGGACCTCGGTCTCCTCATTAACGTTGGCACCGGCCGGGATCGAGCGTGCCATGTTATGGTCGAGAACGCGATGGATGAAGTTGAGAACCTTACAACCTGATCAAGCATGAAGTTAGTTGATAAATGCTTGGGATTCAAAATTGAGGGCTAGGTATATGAGCCTCGAAGCAGCAGAAGCCAAACTTGAAGACCGTCATAGGAGTATGTATTTGCCATCTACTTACGATCCTTCTCTTGCTGTGTAGCATCATCGCGGGGTCGGAAGAAAAACTTTCCCTTGTTAGATGGCTGTAGTTATGGGGTTAGCATATTGTGGTAGTGTCGGGATACTTGTTTGACTTACAATTTCCTCGAACTCATGAGGAGTGTCTGGATTACCGTCCTTGTCGAACAAAATATCAAATCTTGTAGGAGCCATAATCACGACTTCAGTATGAGGAAAGTGGTATGATGATGTTGACTGATTGTGTCTGGTGTTGATGAGGAGAGCTGAATGAAATAAGAAGAGGGTATAACTTAAGTGTGTTGAGGTGGTCGCCAAGACTTCGCGCACTTTCTTGTTCAGGAACGACAGCCTCTGATGATTTAATTCGTTTCTACTGAAGATGGAAGGAAGCAGCTGGCGGGAAAATATAATTCCGTCTGCTGACAAGCATTTCCTCTGTTTGTTTATGCTTACATATATATAGATACTGGTCAAGGAGGTCTTCCGAATATTCTGTTTGCATTTCGATTGTGACTTGATCACTCCTCAGATCCTTTCCTCCTCCCCCAAAGCAGATCGTAATTCAGAGTTTACACACCAGATCCTCAAGAATCCGAAGGGCTACAGTATTTTGAATTTTCTGGCCACCTGTTTATGCATATTATAAACCTACAGTTCCATTGTCAGCTTCAGCGGTATGTAAAGAATGCTTTTGAACAGCTCCTTTGGAAATTGAATTCATTTCAAAAGTCTGACAGTATCTCTTCCATTAGCCTACCCTAAGCTCCTTCTAGAGTTTCAACCTTGAAATTCTCAAGGCAGCGGATCCCTATATATCATACCCTATATCTTGGGATAGTAAATGTCACATTAAAGAAACCAGAAAGCCCTACTGAAATAAATCGCCTATATTTCCAATGTAAACAACAATTGAACTACCTTAAATTATTTCTATGATGCTTTTCTCCCCCTCCAGGTCTCCAGGTCGGATTCTTTCGAATATAACTGTATTTCTCCTTATATATATATGATCGTTTCCATCTAATAACGGCTGTTGTGGTTCACTCCCGACCCGATCCCGACCCGTCTGGGCATAAATCCACCCCGCCTTCATTTTCCCGACCGTCAACACCTCATCCTCCACCAACAAAATGGCGCCTGTCTACGCTTCTTTCCCGGTAAACAACTCTGGTCATCTGAAGGTTTCTGATATCCATGATATCTACTATGAAGAATGCGGTTTGCAAACAGGTGTCCCCATAGTCTATCTACACGGTGGCCCAGGTGGAGGAATTGACGACACCGATCGGTATATCAGACTCCCCTTGAGCTCTCAAATGCTAAGGGTTCGGCACTGACAAAATACAGCCTATATTTCGATCCCTCCCATTATCGTAGTATCCTCTTCGACCAACGCGGGTCAGGAAAATCTACTCCTCATGCCTCTCTCGAGGATAACACAACCTGGCACCTAGTTGCGGACATTGAAGCTCTCCGGCAACACCTCAAGATTGAGAAATGGGTGGTCTTTGGTGGCTCTTGGGGATCTACTCTCTCACTTGCTTATGCTCAAAAACATCCTGACCGCTGCTTGGGTTTGATATTACGGGGTATCTTCACGTTGAGAAGAGTCGAGCTGGAATGGTTCTATCAAAGTGGTGCAGACATGCTGTTCCCGAACTACTTTGAGGAGTACAGGGAGGCAATACCAGTTGAAGAGAGGGGTGATATGATGAAAGCCTACTATAAAAGGCTTACAGGAGATGATGAGGAGGAAAAATTGAAGTGGTATAATTCTACCGTGATCACAAAGATAATAATTGCTAACACTTTCTAGCGCTGGTGCTTGGAGTAAATGGGAAACCGCTACGAGTAAACTTATCGTTGATGCTGAGTATATCGCCAAATCAAACGATCCCAAATGGTACAGTCATTGCTCTCTTAACTTCAATGGAACTAACGTGCAGCTTAGGGCATTGGCATTTGCCCGGATCGAAAGCCATTTCTTTGTCAACGGGGGCTGGATGGCTGATGGCCAACTCCTCAAAGACGCCTACAAAATCAAGCACCTACCTATCGTTATCGTTCAGGGCCGTTATGACATCGTTTGTCCTGCAAAGACCAGTTGGGAGCTCTACCAAGCTCTTGGTGGTGTCGAAAATTCCAATGTCGAGTACAAGATCATCAACGATGCAGGCCATAGCGCACATGAGAAGACTATTGAGCTGGCGCTTGTAGATGCAGCTAACAAATTTAAATCTCTGCATACATAAGAACAAGTAGTGTAGGTATCACTAGAAAAGCAATGAACCTCGTTCCGCTATAAGCGTTATTTTCGACTCTTTAATTTTCGTTCTTTCACATTTGAAGGGTATAGCCAGGCAACTGTTATTCGCCATTATCCTTCCATATTTTGCCTTGTTTCTCACCACATTTTCTTCTTTTGGTTGATTCATACCCAAATCGGACGTTCTTCTATTGCAAGAAGTTTTTCAAGATTACGAATCATTTTGGGCTTTACGTCAAGTTGTATGTAAACCTAGACCAATATATGAATAGTGAGCTCACGTTTATTTCCGCGAATTCCTTTTTATGCTTTGCAATAGTGTAATGACTTAAAATATCGTAGCTATTCATTTAAGATCAACTGACTTAATTATTTAGAATATTTTTATAGAAACAATTAGCTTCACCGCATCCCGTCTCATATTACTTGGAGTTTACATCCCTGGAACCCACTATGAAGTCGAATCAAAGTCCTCGAAACATTTCAACGCTTCTCCCAAATGGGCCTCGAGATCTATATCCCATATCCAACCCGTCACGCTTCTCAATTCTTTCTCTAGCTGCGTCAGATCATCACCCGCCGTCTCGCCTTCCATATCCAGTCGCATACCCTCCTCCCGGCTGGCTATAATTACCTTGAGTGCACGAGGGAGACGAACTGCATCATATGCTTTGAAAGCCTTGGTGATATCTTTGCTGGAAGAGCATTTCGAGAGAAGATTCGACAAGATATATGCGTCTTCGATTGCCATGCCAGCTCCCTGGCCGAAATGAGGACTTGTGGCATGGGCGGCATCCCCTAGAAGACACAAACGATCCCCGTGGAACGTGGGGACTTGAGGGTGGTCGAATATGGCCCAGAGGTCGGTATCTTGAATAAGCTGTCAATGTTGTTGGTTAGTCAAAGTCAGCCCAATGAGACGAAACATCACCATACCCCTAATATCTTTGTGACGTTTTCACCCCAGCCCTGGAAAGCTTTCTGTGCAGCTTCTTTCTGCCTTGGCTTTATCCACTCTCCTTCCCACGTATCCTCTTGAACTCCAGAAAAAGCTACTACGTTCATCAACATGCCTTTCGCTACCGGGAACGTAATACAGTGACGATTATGGCCGAGGTACATCTGTCTATTCTGCGCTTTCTCATTACCGAGCGCCTCTTCTGCAATATCCATAGGCACCAGTCCCCGAAATGCAACCTTCTTAGTAAACACCGGCGCAACGAGCTCTGGCTCATAAAGCAAACCTCGACAGGCCGAGCGTATACCGTCACATCCCACCACAGCATCCGCTTCCGCCTCAGTCCCATCCGCAAACTTCAGCAAGACTCTTTCCGGGCTCTGCTCAATATCCACCAACCTCTTCCCAAACCGTGCACACCCCTCCGGCAGCAACGCAACCAGGCGATCCAGGAAATGCGCTCGGTGCGTTGAGCTCTGACAGATGTCCGCGCTCATCACAATCTCCGCAATGCGCCTCCCCTTATCCGTACCACGCTCGCCGACCTGGAAGTCAAACCAGACGTTCTGCTTCTCCGGCCAGCCGTTGAACGATGCCACGGCGGTGTATCCCTCCCAGATGGCCGGCGAGATCAGGCACATGGCGCGATGTGCGTTTGCGCCAAACCCGAGCCCGGCACCGATCTCACCGAATGCAGCGCGCGATTCGTAGATGGTGAATGTGATATTGGGGAACTGCGAGAGGGCGATACCGAAGACGGCGCCGCCAATGCCTCCGCCAACGATGGCGATGTGGATTGGCTTGGACGATGTAGAAGGAGCCATGTCTTTTTGAGCACTGGGTAAACTTCTTGGTCTCTATGGAACTCTTGCTCAAGCACAGAAGTTCTATCAGGTATTCGAGCTCCGCACTTTGGACTCTTCTCCCCTACTGTCCGCATCTAATTCCCTGCCGAGTCTTTCAAAACTAAACCCATAAAGACGCACTTTTAGAAGATATCAAATGTCCCGAGGGGGCTCGTGTATTAATATACCGAGCTCCTTGCCAAACCTACCGTACATTAAATCATGCAATATGACAGCCAAACAGACGCCACACCCTCAAGTCAGTAGCCGGTATTTCAGACCTGCCGTGAATCGAATCGTCCATATCAGTCCCGCAAAGTCCGACACCACCCAGGTGTACTACAAAGCACTCGGGAAGATACAAAAAAAACACCTCGCAAAGAGAAAAAGACCCATTCCCCATGCTCGCGAAATTTGGTTACCGCATCGCTGTGGTGCGGGGTTGAGGCATGGGTTGGGCTAGCTCGTCCTCCCCATTTCTCAAAGCCGGACGTACGATAGGTGAATGTGTATGGCACCAAGTACTTTAAGCCCGGCGGCATTGTCTTATATATCTAAACAAAAAAAAGCTGATAAACAATGTTTGCGATCCTTGCTTTCTGAAATGTCCAGTGGTGATATCAATGATCTATATATATAAACCTAGGGATTACAATTCTGGTGCAATGGCTATCTTGAAGGTGTGAGAAATGGAGGTTGCTTGA
>Ga0247810_10000093_pt1 | contig 148375 bp, 134 predicted proteins | sample UWRJL119311C1_FD_179918 | JGI IMG/M metagenome (GOLD analysis project Ga0247810, IMG submission 179918) | Plant litter microbial communities from Arlington Agricultural Research Station in Wisconsin, United States - UWRJ-L119-311C-1 | ecosystem: Environmental > Terrestrial > Plant litter >... | reverse complement strand
CCCAGCATTTTTCCAATAACAAGATCATTTGCTCCCTTTTCTTGACAGGCTTGAATCGATATGAAGCAATCTCTTTTGTCAATTGAGCAGTCGTATAAGCTTCGAAATTGGGCATTTGGGTCTCTGCTGTCGGTGCAGCTTTGGATGGCTTCCTAGCTGGCGACTTTACAGTCTTGGTAGGTCCGGTTCTGAGTGAATGGTCATCTGAATCTATCTTATTGATCTGTGGCTGCACTTCATTCTGATTGGTCTCGTCCCTGGATGCAGCAGACCAAAGATTGCGTTTGGCAGAAGAAGTTTTGATTGGTGCAATGGAAGAAGTGCCAGAATTCGTGAGTATATCAGCAAACGGGTCGTCATCCAACTCGTTTGAGGCCTGCATTGCCGCATGGAGATCCCGTAACAATGTTGGAGACTGCTCCCTTGCTAACTGACTTGAGGTCCCAAAAACGAAATCCTGACTCGTAACTTGCTTCAGTGCAGACTCTGGTGAGAGGAGTATTGGGGCTTTAATGGTTCCCTTCTTTGACTTCTTAGTATGCGAGCTAGGTTTACCTGGGACCCTGAAGCCATCTGAAGCAGCTCTTTCTGTATCTCCCGGAGGAAAGTATTGCAGCAGTGGTGCTGGCTCTGAATTGTTTTCCTTGCTATATGCAGATGTTGCTAATTCTGTGAGCGTCCGAGCCTTCTTCGCAGTTCTTGCAGTGGTATTGGTTGCTACCAATTCATTTACTTTCCTTTTTTTGGGGCCCACCCCACTAGTTAAGCTCTTTTCGCTGGTCACCATAGTGTTGTTGCTATACCCAAAGGTACTTAAAAGGTTGGAAAAATCATCAATTCTCTCATTCGCAGTAGACATTACAGCACTCTCAGGCAAGTGGTTCGTACTGGCTGGCGCTGGTATGCCTTTTGCTGCTGACTCTGGCAATGTGCGAGGAGGCGTCCACGCAGTACGCCGATGAACAGCCTCTACTAAACCAAAGTCATCCTCCAGAACATCCAAGGCTCTACTGTTGGAGAAGTATTTGCTGATAGCTGCATCCGTCTTGTCAATTTTCTCAATACCTGCCTTAGCGACTTGAGCGATAGCTAACTTTGGTTGCATTTCCCCCTCAGCTTTCTTCAATCTTGGCTTTTTCACAACCTTTTTCGTTGGTCCTTCACCTTTGGCAAGCCCACCGGGCAGTTCGGTTTTCTTTATTCTGGGCTTCCTGACCACCTTCTTTTTCAACACACCCTCTTCTGTGGCTTTGATTTCGACCTTGCTTGCTCTTGGCTTTCGTGCTGCATTCTCCTTGACAACAGGAACCCTCGTAGGTTGGTCTGCAGGTATCTCTAACCTGCCCTTCTTATTTGATGCACCATCATCTAACCTCTTAGCCCTTGGCTTGCACACTGTCTTGAGCGAGGAATTTGCTTCTCCGTCTCCTCCTTTACATTCAATGGCAAGAGAGTCTAAAAGGTCGAGGCCGAGTGCATTATTACTCTTTAAGAGGCTTGAGGCGATGGTGAAGGATGCTGTCGCATGCAGAGGAATTGGTGCGGCATTACTACCCCCACGAATAATAGCAGGCCTTTTCTGGACTGAACTCCACGGCGAGGGCTGCAAAGGCGACGAATCCAGTGTGAAAGTTTTGAACTGTGGTCGTGGTGGCGAAGACGGGACGAGATACGCATCTCGGCCAGGTCCTATGGATGTCATTTTGGACCAGGCACTACAGTGCCGGGCACGCCTAAGTATCGGTCGAAGGCAAGATATGGTTTCGGCGGGTCACATTGCAATTGAAGATCATTCAGTCTCCGCTGCCTCGTTTTTGTTTTCATCCACGCTTCCAGCTAACCGGGGAACGGACCCGACACCAAACCTACGCAAAGTCACGTGAAACGTCTTCCGTCAGTACCTAGCGAGACTAGCTAAAAATATCTTAGCGCGCACTCAGCGACGAGAACCCGCCAAAAATTGCTCGACATCTGCAAACGCTACTTCCACCTACGAACTTGTCAAATACACCGTCAAACGATCGCCAATATGGAAAACGATAAGGGAGAACTCGTCGATCTGTGCGTTACTCAAACCGCGAGCCACGGAGAAAGGCCATGTCAAAATTAATAGATGCTGATTATATTCCAGTTACGTCCCACGAAAGTGCAGCGCAACCAACCGTATCATCAAGGCCAAGGACCATGCGTCTGTCCAGATCTCTGTAGGCAAAGTTGACGAGAACGGCCGATACACTGGCGAGAGCCAAGTCTACGCACTTTGCGGCTTCGTACGAGCAATGGGCGAGAGCGACGATTCCTTGAACCGATTGGCACAACGCGATGGTCTGTTGAAGAACGTTTGGAGCGGAAGCATCCAGCGATAAATGCATATGGAAGGGTTCTGGTACGGTCCCAAATAATTACACAAAACAGGACTCGGGCTTAGCTAACTAAGGTCTCCAGATTTGCGTTTATGGGTTGGGAAATGGAATTCGTTGCGTGTGGTGTGGAATTATAAAGTCTCTGGCGAATTGCTCGGATAGCACTCTACACGCGTGATTACAATCGACCACCTTCCAAATTGAACTATACCTGTGTACATGATGTGAAGCAAAGTGTTACGTTTCCCATATATCCAGGATCCCTGAGTTGGAATAGCAAACGGCTCTACTACACTCCTCTTACCCACTTTCGAGTGACCATCTGTTTTGGGGAGTGAGAAACTATTCCGATAGCTTCGTAGCCGGAGATTGATCATTTTCTAGCCTTCTGAAGAGTTGTGACGTTAGAGCATCTCGTCAGAGCACAGATACGGGCGGGACATTTAGCAGATTCCGATATGTTTTCCCATGTGGTAGCTGGTTATCTGTAACCATGTTCTATAATTTCCATTGTCTTCGACCGTATAAGAGATTCAAGTGTTTTGCCATCTATTTTGTCATTAACTGAATCAAGTTTCCCGGGCCATCAATCTGAATTGTAATTTTTGAATCGTTGTTCTATCACATCTAAATACTTAACATATGTTGAGGCAGTGAATAGGCTAAAGTCAACATTTCAGTACTGGTAAGAGCACTTTCAAATAATATACGGTTATTATATTTCGGAGCATAGATATGGGGAAATTAGAGTACCTATACTCTCACAATAAGCTCTCCTTAAAGTCCACTAATCGGATGTCAAGCCATATTTGAGGGAAACGTAATATATTGGATGCATCTCTAGATTTTGGATTGCGCAAACATGCAGGCATATTTGTATAAGTCAGCTCAGTAACAGGAATCTATTTATATTCGGTTCACGCTGTGACGATTTCCAAGTAGTTTAGAACAGTAAAGCAACCATGTGTGGTTGCAAATTTACTAGTTTTGGGGAATGGAGTCAAAGTTCATTAGACAGCTGCTCTTGTATATGGTTCGTGTTTAAATCTAATAGGACGACGGAAAGCATGAAGTTCTAATCGATTCGTTTCTAATAGACTACTTCTTTGGTGCGACATCTGCGACTTCATTAGCATTTGAAAAGTGAGGGCTCTCTGGTTTCACTTACTGAACTGGAAATGAATAATGTCTCCATCTTGTACCACATAAGTCTTTCCTTCCTGGCGGTATTTTCCAGCCGCTTTAATTGGACCCATGGACTAAGTTAAAACTCATATTAGCTTGCAAATGAGTATAAGGAATTTTCAAAAATATACCTTTCCGCCTTCACAGAGGTCATGGAAATCTTGATATGCGACGACCTCCGCTTTGATAAAGCCTTTCTCAAAATCGCCATGAATCGCCCCCGCTGTTCACGTTAGCCCAAGTATATGGCAGTGTTATGGGAGGTATTTACCAGCCCCTGGAGCAAGACATCCTTTCTGGATAGTCCAGCAGCGGATCTCCTTTTCGCCGGCAGTGAAGTAGTAGTTCAACCCCAACTTCGTAAATCCCTCGGTTATGATCTTCTCCAAGCGGCTTTTGACTTTGCTTTCCTTCAGGAACTCAGCAAGTTCAGTAGGATCTTCGCGTAGTTTATGAACTTTCTCTTCGAACTCGATAGAAAATGGAATAATATCCCTTGGGAGGCCGCCGTGTTCGGTTACCCACTTTGCAATGAGGGGGAGATATTTGCTTTTCTGTCGAAGATAATCTTTCATTGTAAGGTTCACGAGATATATGGTTGGTTTAGTGGTGATCAATTGCATCTATGTTGTTAAAATTCGGGATTGATATAGAGCAGACTTTTGACTTACTTTCTCGTTGATGAGCTCGATCTCAGATGTTGTCCAAGTTCCGTCGCGCACTGGCATATCTGCCTCAAGAAGCTATTTCTTTCATATTAGTACTTGGAGTTTTTGCTTTTTTTACTATGTTAAGGAAGACTGACCTTTTGAATCTTTGCTACCGTACTTGGGAAGAGTGGATTCATCTTGAACTTTCCTCCAGCTTTTCGAACAACTGCTTCTTCCGCAATGATTGTTTTACTTAGAATATCTGCGAAGGTGATTTAGTAATTACTCATTATCGGGCTGCCAATTCTACTCACCTAAATCTTTTTTACAAAGCTCACTTTGGATCGTATCTAGTAGATACAAATATTAAAACCGTTATCTCAGAGGGGTACCATGAACTTGCTCAAGTCTCGGACTGGGTCAATCGAGTCATCAACATGAAGGACTTCATCATTGTCAAATGCTCGAACAATGTGGAACATGCCGTCGACAGCCTGAATGTGAGAAAGGAAAGCATTCCCGAGGCCTTCTCCTTGCGATGCACCTTTAATCAAACCAGCAATATCAGTGACTTGAAGATAAGCAGGGTACATGGACCTAAACAGTGAATTAGAATCTTTATACAATCCTCGAGTTCTCCGAATTTGTCATCGTTGGTTCAAAACACTCTCCACTATACATTTTTGATAAATAGATATGTTAAGACTTTAATGCACTCTTTTTAATCTCTGTAGAGTTGTTTTAATAAACAAGGCTACCGAGGCAGGTATCGTGTACTAAGCCAACATGACGTGATGATCTGCACGACATATCCAGATATATTCTTTGGAATGAGGGCTCAACAGCAGGCAGGAGTATTAGAACTAACTATCCTTCACCTTTCGCAAGGCCAAATTCAACGTCTAAGTCTAATCGCTGAAGGTGCCATGCTTTTGAGGCAGTATATTGGCCTCGACAGTATACACTATAACATCTGAATGTCAAAGCTTACTTGCAGCTTGGACTAATTCCTGTACCAGAAAGTTTGACGCTGTGAAAAATCGCCAGTTTCTTCTGTAAAGTATGCAAATATTCACTTACGGAGGTTTCCATAGATCGCAAAGGAAGTCCTAAGTGAATGTTAATATCGCCGCATCCTATTCGGTCATTGAGTGGAGGTAATGCTCACATATCTCTCATCAGGTACAGCACATCGAGCCTCATTCGGCTCAATTGTACAGAAGGGATAATTTTCCGCTGCAGCATTTTGGTCTGTTAAAAGATTGAATAGACTCGATTTCCCCACATTGGGCAAGCCTACACATCCCATTTTGAGATTCTTCCTCACTCGGCCAAAGGCCACGACGTTAGACTTCACATCTTCGGTACCTGATTTCTTAGGTGGCATTTTGAATAGCTTTTTAGAATATCAAAGATTGACGAAGGAAGTCAGGTGAAGAGAATGTTGTTTTTGTAAAATCGTACGATCAAAAGTTGATTGTGGAGCGGAGCGGAGCGGGATGTCTCGGAAAGGGGTAGCGAGGTCACGGGGTATTCACCTACCCCATCATTTAGCAGATCATGCATATATAACTTCACGGCGATCAGTGTTTCCTTCGTGCGATGAAACAGCTACAGAACGTATGTAGGGATATGACATCTACCTGAAAGGATATTGAGATTACTAGAATTCGCCGCGAAAGCTTTATTACTTTGTTGTTTTCTCTCAACTTCCGATATCTAATCTCAAAGCCATGTCGTTCGTGTAGGGGACTCTGCAGTATGATACAGTGATCAGCATGCACTGATGGCAACCTTACATGTATAATGCTCGGGTAGTAGTAGCGACATATTCAAAACCTACTCCTCCCTCTACTTGGCCGGGTGACCGAAAAAAATGGGGTTGTCCGTAAATTGTGCAAAATATGTGTCATGAGTTTGTAATTTCTAGCTGCTACACTCAATTACTCCAACTAATAGAGTAAATTACCGCTACTTTGAACCGTTTCTCCTTGTTAAGGTGATAGCTCGCTCGTCTATCATTTCGCTTGCGTCGTATCATGAAATAATCTGACACATGAGTTGAGTCAAACCTCTTCCTTCATTATAAATGAACGTCTACCAGTCATCATCGTCATCTTTTCCCTTTTGCATAGCACTTTGTCTTGCTCTTAAAGCCTCTGCTAGCCCACCTGCAATACTTGGGGTAGGGGTGTTACGTCCGCTGTCTGTGCCACTACCACTTGCACCATTCGTCGCAGTTCCCATGCTTTTTCCAGAATCGCGTGGAGCTGGAGGTGGCGCAGGTTTTCGACCTGCTGCAGGTCTCTTCGCTGGAGGAGCTGGCGGAGTGGGCTTTCCACGCACCGCAGCTCCATTCGTCTTCATTGCAGCTGGCGGAGGAGGTGGTGGAATAGGTCGAACAACCTAGAGAAGAGTGTTAGTTTGGTCTCAAGAAGTTATCCTACAGAACCTTACCGGAGGTGGTGGAGGGGGTGCTTCTTCCTTGAGGTAAGCTGAAGGAGCCCATCCATCGTTGCCAGATGAGTTTCTGACAAGCCACCAACCTTTTCAAAGTTAGTAACGAATGAAAATCACGCGATAAAGTCCATACCATTGTTTTCTTTCTTGACTATAGTAATGAGCTCATCTTTCACCAGAGTAACCTCACTCCCGCTCTGTCCTGCAAAATCATACAGAACTCGATATTGAGATTCCCTTGGCGCTGCTGCCACTGGTGGGGCTGGAGGAGGGGGTGGTGGAATTGCTCGACCAGCCGAGGGATTTCGTACATGGCTTGGAATGGCAACGGGCTGCGTGGCAGTATTTTGCTGCGAAGCAACTGGCGCGTATGAGTTGGACACCGGCTTCGTATTTCTGGATGTGTTGGATAATTTGGATGGCCTGCCTCCAGGCCCTCCAGGCTTAATAAGTCGCCCTTTCGTAAACGGTTTTGCGGCCACAGGCTTCCCTCTTGGCAATGGCTTTGACACCGAATTTGGTGGTTCTCCTTGACTTGTGTGAATAGCCCCACTCTTGTAATAATCATCTCTCAAGGTTGAGTCTTTCAAAACTTTGATGATTGCCATCTTTCCCGGCTTCTTTGCATATTCTATCGAGTCTGAGATCTTGAGGTTGAAGCCTCCGCCTGGCATGTTGATTTGCATGTGTGTGAACAGTTCTGTTTTGAGGACACAGTTCAAGAGAGGATCCGCTTCTTGAGGCGAGCCAATGCCCAACGAAAACCAGTCATCTCGACATGTCGATGTAGCTACAAATTTGACAGATCCGAGTGCGATTGTTCGTTCAACTCCAACCTGAACTTGTTTGTTGACAAGACTCTGAGATACAATGTATATCTTGCTCCTCGTCATAACTATGGTTCGGGGGCTGGCTTTACTCGATCGACCGAATTTGCCTTCCAGTATTTCTCCATGACACGAGAAAATCACTGCATCGTTGGCAGGGAGGTTGATAGCTCCCCGTAGTCGAGATCCAGGCCCACTGTTAGCATTTACACCCAAATAGTCGCCCATGAAACGTCTTGAGCCCAAAAGACTGAATCTGCGCCGCTCCTTTCTGCCTTGAAGGACTTTATGGCCACGTTCCCGTAGCACAAGAAACTCCGCACCAATCCTCTTCTTCCTCCAGACTCTTTGTATCCTTGTAGCAGCCTCGATTCTGATTCGCAAAAATGCACGCCAAACTCGTTGGATACGAATGGCCATATTGTGCCAATATCGATCTCGCATGTGTTCCAATGCAAACAATGTTTCTGGTGCTTTGATGAATGCTTTAGTAACACCCATCTGAAATTCTTCAGCAGGAATGCTAGTGTCTTTCATAATCTGCTTTGCACCTGACTTTGCATCGCCAGTCCATGTGTAGTCACCAGCGTACGATGTTTGCGGGGAAAGAAGGTAGAACCGCTCAACGAATTTATCAAAAGTCTGACGATACGCAAAACCGGCTCTGCGAATTCGGACGTTCTCTTGTAAACCAAGATACTTAATTTGATGCATGACATTGGGAACATTATACTCGGTCGCAGACTTATTCTCGTTAGGCTTAATTGTACGGATGTAGGATGGTTCGGCTTTCATCAGGGTCGCCACTAGATCATTTGCGGAGGCCTTGATCTTATCTCCTGCGGATGGTGGTGCTTTTCGATTATCCTGGTCAACTTCGTGTGGAAATAGCTCATGGACGAATGCATTGGAGCTTTGGCCGAATAGATTTAACAAGCCTTTCAAAAGTTGGTCTTTATTTTTGTCGGTAATGCCATCAACAGTATAGCTCACATCACCAGCATAGTGCTTGATGATGAAGTTACCTTGCCGCGGTGTTAAGTGAGCATTTGACATCGAGTTTATGGTTTGCATGAAAGTTCGATCACAAGCAGCAGGATCGGCATGTGCAGTTTTTGTGGCATCCTTAAGAGCAGAAAAAATGCCTACAGGCCGTACTTGTTCAATCAAATCGCACACAATCTTGTTATCAAAGTATTTGATCGGGGTCCACTGAATTTGCTCCCTGGCGTACTCTTCTTGCTCCGTTTTCAGGGTTAGTTGAATAAAAATTTGTTGCAACTTTTCGTTGACATAATTGATGCAAAGCTGCTCGAAACTGTTCTTTTCGAAAATCTCAAAGCCGTAAATGTCTAGAATGCCGATAGAATTTGCAGTTGCACCACGCGCCTTTAATGACACATTAACACGCTCTACGATCCAGTCAAAGAGATTATTGTAGATGGCTTTAGCTAAAGCATCTCGAGTAGCGATAGCTTGTGAGGGATTGGCTCGAGATTCAATTACTTCTCCTCTTTGAGGAGTAAGAAGTCGAATTGTTATAGCCTGGACGACCTGTGCCGGATCAACTTCAAGGAGATATGCCAAAAAGTCAACTACAGATTGATCTTGAATTTCAGCATATCCCTCTTTGTCTTCAGCAAAGGTTATATTTCCTGTCCACAAAACAGCAGCTAACATGCGAAAGATCTCGTCCTGTTCTGCCTGAGAGAGTCCAATGATCTTCATGGCATTAAGGGTATCTCGGTACTCAGCCAGATCGTCTATGCCATCCACATCAAAGCACTTTGATTTGCTTGTGTAGGAATAGGTTTCAGGCTTTTGCACACCATAGTTCTGTCTGTAGTCATTTGATGCACCCTTTGTGAATTGGTAAAAAATATGGAAATTCCGCTCATCCTTAATTTGGCTCACAACTCTTGTTTTTTCCAGTAAATAATTGGTAATATCAGCACCGACTGGCTCGCCTTGGGCATTGAACTGCAGTTGTAAGTATTTTCCGAATCGAGACGAATTGTTATTCCTAAGTGTTTTCGCATTTCCGAAAGCCTCTAGCAAAGGGTTGGTAGCAAGCACCATATCTTTGACTTCTTGGATCGAGTTATTGCTACCACCTGAGACGTTCGCAATATACTGCATAATGCGTTTCGCAGCTTCGGTCTTTCCAGCACCAGACTCCCCTGATATTATCACACATTGGTTGTCTTTGTATGCTTTCATGTTATAGTACGCAGACTCAGCGATAGCGAAGACATGGGGGGGCATCTGAAGTGCATCAGTAGAGACCTTTCTAATCGTCATAGGATTTAACTAACCTCTAGTCGGTTCTTGCCCTTATAGCTATCTAGCACCGCATCTGTATATATTCCCACTATGGCAAGGTCAATGAAGTACACAGCAAGTAGATTTGATGATTCATACAGTCTCTAAAAGGATTGACAGAGACCAGCACATGCCCAATGTATGTCTTTGCACAATAGTCAGCCCTTCCATCCTTATTCAGTTTTACAAGCTTTCTGGTGGCGGAGTTCTCACGTATATTTCTCCATTTTCAAACCGCTTCTTCAGATTTTCGTTTATGGCTTCATTCGAGACTTTACTGATCAAGGTGAGATCAGAAACTCCAACTTCCTTCTTCTTGGTTGTGTCGAATGTGGCTTTTTTGATATTTGGTTTGCTGCCTCCACCCTTTCCAGCCTGTGCATTGCCCGCTCCCTTGTCCCCTTTATTTCGACGAGTAGTGATACCCTAGAGAAGACCATTGCATTAGTGAACTGCAACTTGTTGTGCAATATGAAATCCTACCATATTGATATGCTCTTCAAAATGGCTGAACTTATGCGCCGAGATCAAATCTGGGTCCCCTCCCGAAACCTTTGTTAATCAGGGAGATGTGCCTGAAAGAAATATTGGAGATCAATTCAGTCCGAAGCCCATTAAGAGAGCAAGTGTTAGTGTTTGTTTTAAGAGGACGTTTAGCAAAGCGTTCTACTGCAACTAATCACCACCAGAAGTTGTGCCTAAGGATAAGAAGCCTTGGCAGCTCAGCCTTTCGAATTACGAATACCCCTTGGTTTCCGCCACGCGATAAATAATTAACAACCTAGTTGCAATCCAACACTGTTAGGAAAATTCCAACTTTAGGTAGCAAGACTTAAACTTGCAGGCAATATAGGTGATATGTCTGAGTTTTATTGCGGTCAATCTCTTTGAGTAATTTCAGGCGAGGGTCTCAAAGGTGTTCTAATTGTTCTCAGATCATGCTCTCAGCCTACAGCGGAGGATTGCTCTATGATGGCTCAATTTTGACAAGTGAATAAAAAATTACAAATTAGTGGGAAGAAACAGAGATGCAGACTACTTGGATCAATTTATAGAACTACTGCATGCCCTGCTCCTCCGTGATTCCCGCAATTCCGCCATCCATTCACCACATGCCGTGGCTCACGTCTACTGTCCAAGGATGGATCTAGTCACCTGTTCGCTGGCCTCCCACAACATCTCTGCAAGTTTGGAACTTTGGCCATTCGCGTCTGGCGTCTCGATTTTGCCAAAGGGAACAAGGTACACACCGCCATAGCGGTCTTTCGATGACCAGATTTTAGTGCTAGTAGCAGCAAAAAGCGATGTCAAAGCTCCTTCTAGAGGCGAGAAAACACCGTCGAGCAAATGCTGGTTTTCCGCGCCGATCCAGGCCTTAGAACCAGCTAAAGAGGACTGTCAGTGAACTCCCAAGATAAGCCGGCTTTGGTCACGTACTGGTTCTCACATCTCCAGGATTTAGAGATATGCTTATGGCTCGGATTCCTTCAGCATCAAAGATTTTTTGAAGATGACTTGCAAAGAGCAGATTTGCCAGTTTAGACATGGCTATTTTCATGAATGGTCAGCAATAGCGTGTTAGTGGAAGCATATCACATACCATATCTAGTCAAACTAGCATCACCAAGTTCTGTGCTTTCCAACTCTGCGTTGAAGGTTGCCGCATCAAACTTGAAGCCAGTTGGCAATAGAGAATGTACTCTCGATGATACCTAGCACTCATTATTACCTATTCTCAAATAGAGGGGTTCGGGGTATACTCACAGAGACAACTCGCACTCCGGGAAAAGACTCAGCTGTCTTCTTGAGCAACGGCATCAAGGTTTTCGTAAGGACGAAAGGCGCAAGATGACTGGTGGGGATATTAGTTTCGTTCAGTCAAGTGTACAAATGCATAATGCTCTTACTTGGTCGTGAATGACAGAGAAACTCCATCCGGACTAAAATCCAAAGGTCGAGCTAGGCTGGGCTTCTCATCAGTGTTTGGTTTGTTCTGAAAACTGCGGTCTTCTTACAGTGCCGCGTTATGGATGATTATGTCCAATCTGTTCAAACTTGCCATTAAAATCTTTCCTGCATTTCTGGAGTTATTAGTGTTAGCAGAAAAGCTCCTCAAATATGTGCACTTTTCTTACTGGACAGCCTTCAAGTCGCCTAAGTCCACCACGAATGGATGCAATTGTTCAGCTCGAATGGAAGCGGCTTCTTTTAGCATGTGTTGGATACCCTCCTTGGCCTTTGCTTCGCTTCTCGCTCCAATGTAAACAGTCGCTCCACTGAGAGCCAGATGATAGGCAGTTTGGTAGCCAATACTCTCTGGGGAACTATTACAATTACATTAACATCCTGCGAGTATCGTATTGCGAGCGACTTACTAAGCACCTGTAACCAGTGCTACTCTACCAGTTAAGTCTGGGATACCAGAAATGGTGAACTAGTATTGGTGTTAGTTTTCAAACTTTCTAAAGTAACGTTGAACTCACAGGCTCGTATTCGGTATCTTGAAGAGACATGTTTTTAAAGACTGGGTAAATACTCGAATGCTGACGATAGAGTGTGTGAATATTATTATAGCTGGTGAGGTCTCTTTCTTAGCTTTGTGTAAAAGAAGTACTATGAGATAAATGATATGGATATCTTTGTAGTCAATTGTATCCAATTGTGTTGCTTTATATACAGAGGTTCCCATCAATCCCATTATAAATCTAATTACAAACTCACTTTGGTGTTTTGCAACAATTTCTAAGTATCAAGGAGATTTATTCATGAAGTTTGCAACGAACTTCTGTCAATCCATAACGAGTAATGCGTACCGAGGTCTCCCAGAAAGCGGGGGTATTCCAACGAGAATATCTCCCCATTGCCCGATTTCCTAGGATCTAACAGTCTCAAGTGCCAGTCGGGGTTCAAAACAGCATGGCGAAGCGACGACAGCCAAGCCTTTGCTGACTATAGGATATCACTTTCTCGCTATTACCGATGCAAGTTCTGGGGAAACATATTGAACCGTAGCGCTGCCCAGAGTGTAACTACATACTCATTGGAATCGTGCAGGAACATTACCACTGCTTCCCTGAAAGTCCGCGGAACCTCTGCGCGTGGATTTGAAATCTGCGCCACTCCTTGGCCGTATCCAGAGTATGAAAGAGCGATGATACAATGCTAAATGTTGTACAAGTCTTTAAATAACCGATTTAGCGTGCCATCGAAGTGAAGCCCCTATCTGTCGAAAGCAAGCAAGGTACACGATGAAAGGATGTTGGACATGTCGACTGAGACGCAAGAAATGCCCTAGGGACCAGCCCATATGCTCAACCTGTGCACTACTTAATGTGACATGTTACGGCTATGGACCTAAACCAGATTGGATGGATGGTGGCTCTAGTGAGCGGGAGAAGCTTGCAGAAGTCAAGAAGACTGTGAAGGAAACTACTGATAGCCAGCGGAAACCTAGGGCTTTGCAAGGATTACGCCAGGTAAGTGGAATTTGAGTCTCGATAGCCGTGAATGAAATTGATCAGTGGGTTCAATATATGTGTTGCCCTAGGCAGGCAGGCTAAGTTTGTAAACCGCTGTTGCCAAAATGTTACCCCAGGAACCTAATGAGGCGTTTCTCAAAAGTCAATCTTTGGGTCTAATTCAGAGATTTTAGTCGAGAGAACGTAAGGCTTTGGCAACAAGACTATCGGAAAGCCAAGATAGCGTATCATTAGAATTCTTTCAGCAGTCATTAGACATAATGGATGGAGAGGACCACACGGCGAAAGAATCTAAGCTAAATTTTAGCCTGGAATACGACCAGGCCCCAGTGCCCTGGATAGCCGATACTGAGCTTGAATCGCACCTTTTGATGCATTTTCTGGATGTTGTTTGGCCGCTCCAATTTCCATTCTTCAATCCTCATGATCGGGGTTGGGTCCTAGCCTTGTACATGCGCAGTAAGCCTCTATACAACGCGGCTCTGACACTTGCAGCATATAGCAAGAACCTTGCTCTTTCATCAATAGAGTCTTCTTCCGTACTTTCGCAACATAACCAAGAGCGGTTCTACACAATGGCTTTGAGGGGTCTAAGAGACCATATTGGTATTCTCAGTCAGAAAGGTAACATGGAAGGATTGAAAGATAGCATTGACGCAATTGCTTGTGTGAATCAGCTCATTATGTTTGAGGTAAGCTTAACGAATCTTTGTGCTTAAGTATCAACTCTACGCCTCAGTATAGTGTCAAGCAGTGACGCGTTTGAAAAGCACGACTGTAGTTTCGCTCAAGTCTTGACGATATGAAAGGTGCCTTATAATACAGTCTCGAGTCACTTTCCGTTAATATCAGATCTGTATATTCAACACAGTCTGACATATCGAGTGGGCTCTAAAATTACATTCGTTCATATCTCGTTGGGTTGTTCTTTACTATACTTACTTGACTAGGTCGGGCGAGGGGGCTACCAAAACTGGCAACAGCATCTAAAGGCTGCCCCTGATCTCTTTCCATTCCTCAAGACTTACTGTACACATGAAGTCAATCCTCGCGAGTTCCCTGCCGACGAAAGCTCTAAAACTCTCAATCTGCTCGACAAAGCTCCTCAAGATGCCCCTTACCTATCCTTTACAGATCACCAAGCAATGGAATTAAATAGTGGTGTGATAATATGGATCGATATCCTTGGTTCAGCCTCCACAGGCCAGAGGCCACTATACTCTGATATATGTACCGCAGCTCTTGGGGACAACAGCAAACTCCAGTTGAAAGTTGTGATGGGTTGTGAAAATTGGGCCATGATTTCAAGTAAGTGGCTCTGTGTGCACTGCTAGTTTAGTTGCTAGAGGTTGTTGGGATTTGTGACCAATTTCCAGAGCTTAGGCCTAGGTAAATAGCGATCAGTGCTATGCCAGGCGTGGTTATACTTTTTATATTCTCCGATTACAATAGCAATGTTCTCAATGTCTGACAAGACGACGTTCTTGTAACTTTATTAAAATGTGCCACAATTTCTGGCACATTCAATTTAATTCATACATGGAATTGGTCACAACTTATGCTAGCTACTGCTGGACTGGACCATGAAATACAATACTGACTGCAATCTACTAGTACGCCAGATCGCCGTGTTATCCGAGTGGAAAAGGGACATGACAGAGAAGGGCTTGTTCAGTGTGAAAGAGCTAGTGCTGCGATGTAATCAAATCGAGCAAGCTCTACATGCACGACTGCAGAGATTGGCTACCGAGCCATTCTATTCAACAAACACTCACCCAGGTCATGCGAGCAGAGAAAAGCCTTCGACTTTCTGCAATGATCACGTCGTTAGGAAAATCACACAGGTTTTCGCTCAAGCTGCAGGGGTATATCTCAACGTACTGGTATCCGGACCAAATCCAGACATTCCTGAGGTTAGTCAAGGAGTAAAGAACACACTTGCAGCCCTTAAAGAATTGCCTGAACCCAAATACCTTCGGCATGCGGTCTGGCCGTTCTGTATTGCTGGGTGCATGGCTACGAAAGATTGGCGACAGTCGTTTAGAGACCTTGCATCTGGAGCCGGGATACATCTTGGTATCTTTGGAACTGCTGGGAGGGCTATGGAAGTCATGGAGACTTGTTGGAAGATGAGGGATGAAGGGGTGTTTCCAATCGGCTGTGACTGGCTTGATGCTATGAACTGGATGGGGCAACGCATTTTATTGATATAATTGAACAACTAGCAATGACCTCTTCCAGCATACTTTGAATATCTCGCGCTGCTAGACTGGGCTTTCGTATCATTTTACCAGAGGTCAACATCCAGAAAAGCAAGTGCAGACTGTATTTAGGGCAATTCTAAGCCCCATGGAAAAGCCTCAACGTTCGAAACACTCCTCTGTCGATAGCTAGATAGCAGCCTACATAGCAGGAGGGGCAGATTCCACTTCTCATTCAGTAATCCAAATTCAATTGAGCTCTCCAGCTTGCACGGAACGAACTATTGCCGGGAAGTACATCAGACAAACCGCTGTACTTTAAACAGCAGAACCCAAACCCTGGATGAACCACGGTGACATGCACACCAACATCAACCTCTCCATTAATAGATGCATTTCCTGGATTTCACTGTAAGAGCATTTGGTGGGGGTGTTGAAGACTTTCGCTTGGACCATCATGCAGCTTCAATTGGGCCCGGTGTCACTTCCAGAAAGCTATTAGCTTCAAACATCTAGCCAATCTCCGACCATTTGTTACTGTAGCCGCCGATCATTCTCCCGGCAAGCCAGATCAATACGACCCATATTGGATCTCTCGTCTGGCGCAAGTGGTGATTGGTTGAATCTCTATGCTGTTCCCATTGCCCAAGGCTACCCTACCCGCGCTCACTCCTCGCTCTCGTGTGCGGTCAAAGATATTTTAGTATGGAGCAAAATGCACGATCGCCAGAACTGCCTAAGAATGGTGACGGTTGAAACGTCCTAGATAGGCTCAAACCTGTGATCAAATTAACCTTAAAAAAGACCCTCGCAGTGCCTTGCTGGCTGACACACACAAGGAGTCTAATGACCGCATACTGAAGAATTGAAGTTGCAATGTTGATCCGATCTACTTGGCACAGAATCTGTTATTTGCTCTATCAGTACTGTAAGTACTGTGCACTGGCTGGTGACTGGCTGGTGACTGGCTTTCATAAACACAACGATGGCTGTGCTAAGTGTCTTACCAACTCTTGACCACCAAGGGTGACAGGAGTTGCTTCCCATACCTCCATCAGACAGCAACTATTGAGAGACCGATCGTAAAACAGATTTCGAAAGGTCTTATTCTCGCTCACCAGTCAGCCATGACCTCGCCCTCATATCACGGTACACTAAGGACTAGCACCCAGTCCCTATGTCTGGAGTCCAATAGGTACGAATAGCAATTCCTCGCTTACGACCTCAGTCGCTGGTTTGAGACGTCCAGTATAACAACGGTCCAAGAATATGAGCCACTCAGGGATTAGATGCAGCCGCCGACTACCCCTGGTTGTCATCCCGACGATACATTATTGGTGCAGTATTGGCATTTGACAACATCGATCACTTCGAATTGCGACCTCAAGTATTCCACTTCTTTCGCAATATCTCAGATCTCTCCAGACAACAGCTCATCCCATGGTTCTTATATCCTCACGATCACGTACGATAACCATAATTATCGTCCCATTACCCCATCCTTCGAGCAATTAACCTGTGTACCCATGCTACCAGAGCTTTAGACGATCCGAAACAGCTTGTCGGTCAATGCGCCGGAGCGTCTTGATACAGACAGTGTCTCACACCCAAACTTGAACCACCCCCTAAGCTTTTGTCTCTCCGGCACTACCACCAGGCCACCAGGAAGGTTGGATATTCCTAGGAGATCCGATCGATCTGACACGGGCATAGCTTGCTCTCGAAACGATTACTACGTCTGATCTTCAGCAAAGGCGCAAGGAGCAGCAAATTTTATTTCCTATTCCAAGCCTCAGATGGCACATCTTCGGGCACCCTGACTACAAGGCACTCAAAAGCAGACGGTCAGATTTGCCTTCAACCTCTCACAGATCGCCGTTTAGGTTTCATGGAACTTTGAGTATCCGACATCACTGCTTTGCCCCGCGATAGACGGGTAACCAGAAATCTACCCTGGACGCTGGTGCGGGACGTAAGAGGTATGCCCACGGTCCTTTCTTCTTGGTCCCTTTATTACCCTCTGCAGTCCCACAAAATCTTTACCTTTCTTCCCTTCCATTAGTGTACGTTGAGGGTGGTAGTCAAGTTTCCTCCGTCACCTAAACGTTCATTAGTCCTGCTGGTTCAGTTCACTCTTTACATCTGAACTCTTCACTCTTTTCTTACGACACACCTTTTAATATTGCGATTCTACAGGCGCCAACGACCTCTAACCACAGCCATACCGAGCCGAACGTGATATCGTCGCTGGCGACATTTAATAATACTTTGGGGCTTGACGAAGGAGGATATAGGAAAGATGGGTTTCTGGGCAGAGGTGAAGCACCAAATCACTGGGACGAAGTTGTTGTTTAATGTGCTGTTCCACGGTGGCCACATTGGTCTTTTCGCTTTAGGATGGTAAGAACCCTCCCAATCCCGAGTGTGGTTTATGCTTGCTCCATCAGTCCATACGAAGAGCGCTTTGGTTGACTAGAAATAAGGTATAAACAACAATCCGACCCAAGATTAGCGGGTCTTAACACCCTCTCATACTCAGTATGGCTATCCCGTGGTGCCGGTCTCGTTCTATCAGTCGATGGAGCTATGATATTACTACCTATGTGTCGGAATGTGCTTAGATACGTACGACCCAAAGTCAAGTTTTTACCACTTGACGAATCACAATGGTTCCATAGACAGGTTGCCTATTCCATGCTGGTCTACACCATTATTCATACTACATCTCATTATGTGAAGTAAGTTGATCTATTCAGTTAGGACGAAGATCAAAACTAATCGAAGTAGCTTCTTCAATGTTGAGAAAACTCAAATTCGACCAGTTACTGCTGTTCAAATTCATTACACCCAAGCCGGTGGCATCACCGGTCATATCATGCTTCTCTGTATGTTACTTATGTACACCACAGCTCATGCCAAAATCCGCCAACAGTCCTTTGAGACGTTCTGGTACACTCACCATCTCTTTATTCCTTTCATGCTTGGTCTCTATACACACGCCACTGGTTGTTTCGTACGTGATACCGCAGACCCATTCTCGCCTTTTGCCGGAAACGACTTCTGGGACCATTGCATCGGTTACGAGGGTTGGCGTTGGGAGCTCTGGGGAGGTGGTCTCTATCTGGTCGAGCGCCTGTATCGAGAGGTACGCAGTCGCCGAGATACCAAGATTGTCAAGGTTGTTCGCCACCCCTACGATGCGGTCGAGATTCAATTCAACAAACCGTCAATGAAGTACAAGGCAGGTCAATGGCTCTTCCTCCAGGTCCCATCGGTCTCCAGACAACAGTGGCATCCCTTTACTATCACCTCATGTCCACATGACCCTTATATTTCCGTTCACATTCGACAAGTTGGTGACTTCACCCGAGCACTTGGAGATGCTCTTGGAGCAGGAAATGCTCAATCGAAATTGTATGACGACGTTGATCCCATGGGTATGTACGAAGTTGCTCTCCAAAACGGCCAACAGATGCCAGAGCTCCGTATCGATGGTCCCTACGGCGCACCAGCTGAAGACGTTTTTGACAATGAAATCGCCGTATTGATTGGTACCGGAATAGGCGTCACACCATGGGCTGCTATTCTAAAGAATATCTGGCACATGCGTCGTGGTCCAAACCCACCTAAGCGACTCCGCCGCGTGGAATTCATCTGGGTGTGCAAAGACACAACATCATTTGAATGGTTCCAAACGCTGTTATCTTCACTCGAGGAGCAAAGTCTAGAAGCTGCTGGTGGTGAAGGACAAGAATTCTTGAGAATCCACACATATCTCACCCAGAAGATGGACATTGACACTGCTCAGAACATTGTATTGAACAGTGTTGGCATGGCTGTTGATCCTTTGACCGAGCTCAAGTCACGCACCAACTTCGGCCGACCTGATTTCGGGCGTCTCTTCACTGGTATGCGCGAGGGTATACAAGACCGAACGTACCTTGGAGGATTGGAGGGTGACATGAAAACTAATGTCGGAGTCTACTTCTGTGGTAAGTAATCTTCCTCCCACGACATAACCGAATTGAAAACTGATTGAAACCTTTTAGGACCCAATGTTGCAGCTAGAGATATCAAGAAGGCGTGTAAGAAAGCCACTACACCTGATGTCAATTTCTCCTTTTGGAAAGAGCACTTCTAGATGGGATGGGAGACACTGCCCTCTCTGGCGTTACCGTGTATGCATTTGGGGAGCGGGTTTGTAAATTACGACTTAGTAGTAGTTCAATGAAGGACAACAGTAACGCCCATACATATAATATTTCATCGGACCCATTCCCCTCATCTCTTCCTATAGTTCCCGCATCATTCTGGTCCTCGGAAACTAGTTATATTAACGTAGATATCTCATCTATTCGTCTGGTTCTGAATAGTGTTTGCGAGAATAAAAATGCTACTATATTTAAATTTACATCATCATTCTACGTATTAGACTTGAGACCGAATTCGTTCCAGGATCTTCCTTCACAACTCGTCCAATGACAATTTTCAAGCCACTTAGGAATAATTACTGTCTCTTGCCCGTTCATTCATGCATCCCGGGTAATCTCCATTCTCGTTTTCTATATCCAACAGCATCATAACAGTCTAAGTTGTAATTTTGCTTCTATATAACAAAAATATAAACTATATCTTACTCTCCCCCTCCTGAGGAACCTTCACAACTACCTTTCCCCAAGTCCCTCTACTTCCTAAACTCTCTAACGCCTCTGGCACACTTTCCAATCCCACAAACTCCTTATCACCATACACCGTGCCCCTGAATTTCCCTTCCTTTATCAACTTGAATATGCCGTCCCACACCACTGGAATTGCCTCCTTTTCGTTTATAGAATATGCCCCCCAATGCAGTCCTACGATACTAATGTTCTTCAGCAACACCTTGTTCATCGCCACCTTTTCGATCGCTCCAGCTGCAAAGCCTATGACTAGAATTTTACCATTCCACGCGATGCACTTGGTAGATTTATCAACCATGCCCACAGGGTCATAGACGATATCAACACCTCTCCCTTTCGGCGTGAGCTTCTTGACTATCATCGGCCAGGCATCGTCTTTATAATCCACTACATGATCAGCACCGTATGCCTTCGCGACATCCAGCTTTTGTTTTGTGCCCGCTGTAGCGATGACCGTAGCTCCAAACGCCTTTGCGATTTGCACAGCTGCTAAGCCGACACCGCCAGCTGCAGCATGCACCAATACCCAATCCCCCTTCTTGACTCCTGCTCTTGTAACTAGGGCTCCATAACTGGTTGGAGCTGTGACAAATAACCCAGCCGCATCGGTGAAACTCCACCCTTCAGGCACCGGATGCAGAACTTCTTCTCTGGCAGCTACTTTCGTCGCATACCCTCCTTGTGACGCCCCGAATACTCTGTCGCCGACTCTGTATTTGGGGTTTTGGATCGAGGTGGGCACGGAGAGGATAACGCCTGAGAACTCGGAGCCGGAGATCCAAGGCAGGGGAGGTTGATGCTGGTATTTGCCAGCGATTTGCAGAAGATCAAAGAAATTGGTTGCACTGGCGTGGATGGCGATCAGGTATTGTTCGTTTGTGGGAACTGGGTCAGGGAGAGATTCCACGCGGAGGTCTTTTGGACCCTAGAATGTAGTTAGATGGACGGTCTGCGAGGAGAAGGAGGACGGAGCTTACTTTGACGTATTCTTTGATCTGGATTCCACGCATAGTGAGGGATAGATTCTAGATAAATAGGAAGATGATAGAGAGAATGGCCTTGGGTAAAAGGTAAATTGATATTGAAAGAGCTAATCAGAGTATAGTAAAAAGAAAGATATTGGGTAGCTTTCCATCCGGGGAAGCAAGCACCTTAGCAATTGCGGGGGTGAGCCGAGGCCTTTTTGAGTTTACAGAAGCCGACAGTTTGCCTTCAGAGGGTTGGATCCGTCCACGGCTCAGACACTACCTAATGCAGTATGGAAATAGATAGACTACATAATAGAGAACTGTGTTTAGCAATGTGTAATACATCACAGTGAGCATTCCAGGATATTTGCACTCGGGAGTTGCAACACGGCACTTTAATCAAGTAGCAAGTTCCATAGAATTCAACGCCTACACGGTATCAGACGGAGGAGTATGAGCTTGATGGGTTGCCACTGCAGAGACTGAAATTGTATATGATATAGAGATTACAATGGTTGGGTTCCGTGCAATCGCAAAGTGATAATCCTGTTGAGTAGTTTGTTCGAAATTGGTATATTCTGGCCTGAGAAGGCGATGGATCAAGATGGAAGGCTTGAAGCTTGCTGGCGTTCTTTGGTCCTTTCATTGCCTTCAATCTCGACCCACCACCACCAGACTCTCTCTCCGCCACTCTCCATATACACACTGTTCAATTATCCCCAGTAGCAACCTTCGGTGATGAGAAGAAACCCGACATCTCCTCCCAACAACTATATACTGACCACCGTTCTCGCTTTTTTCGGCACGACCGTCAGATTGGATTAGCGACGGTACGACCCTGACCCTGTGAGCCTGGTTGAACGTCATCACGAATAAACCTCGCCGCCTATCCCCCACCCATATCTACGTAGGATTAGATACCACCACTTCAACAGAACAACATCTACAACTCCAAAATGTCCGACGAAGCAGCTGCAAGCGATCCGCAGGTGACTTTCAAGGTCAAAACCTCCGCGGAGGGCCTCCACACCATTACTATTGCAGAGACGAAGACAGTGCTTGACCTCAAGACCTTACTTGCGGGAGATGAATATGAGAAGATTCCCGCCGCGAGACAGCGTCTGATCTACTCAGGTCGTGTTATGAAGGACGCAGACCAACTGAGCACATACAAGATCAAGTCGGGAAATACGATACACATGGTCAAGAGCGCACCTAGCAACCCAGCACAAACGCCTGCGAGCGCAAGCAATACTGGTGGAGCGCCGGCGGGAATCCCTCGAAATATGGCTGCGGGTACAAACAACGATCCTCTGGCTGGCCTCACTGGTGCTCGATATGCTGGTCACATGGGACTTCCAGGTATGGAGATGTTTGGAGCTGATGGCGGAGTATGTCCTTCTTACACTACTTCGAATGTAATAAATGCTAACAATTACCTTTAGATGGGAGCTGGAGCGAATCCAGAACAGATGGCCAGTATGCTTGACGACCCCAATATGGCACAGATGATGAACGAAGCCCTCAACAATCCCCAAATGGTCGATATGCTCATCAATAATATACCTGCACTCCGTAACAACCCACAAGCCCGCGAAATTATCCGCTCCCCGATGTTCAGAGAGATGTTAACCAACCCGCAAGCGATTCGCCAAGCAGCACAAATGCAAAGAATGATGGGGGGTATGGGAGGTGGAGGAGCCAATGCTTTCCCGGCTCCAGGAGTCACAGACACAACACCCGGCGGCGGAGGTGCTGCCAACCCACCGGCCAACCCATTCGCAAGTTTAATGGGAGGAGGTGATCCGTTCGCAGCTTTGGGTGGACAAGGTGGAGCAGGTGGAGCGGGTGGAAACCCATTCGCAGCTATGTTTCCACAAGGTCAAACTCCAGCACAAACTCCCCCTGCGCCAGGATCCGCAGGTCAAACCTCTCCTCCGGCTGGTGACCAAGCGAACCCATTTGCAGGTCTCTTCGGTGGCGGTGCGCCTGGTGCAAATCCTTTCTTAGCAGGTATGCCACCCATGACACCTGAACAGATGCAGCAGGCAATGCAATTCCTTCAAGGTACTGGTGGTGGAGCTGGGCTTGGTAATATGTTTGGGGGTGGAGCTGGAGCTGGGCTTGGAGCTGGTGCATCTACTTCACCTCCTCCTCCGGCTGACACTCGCCCACCCGAAGAGAGATGGGAAGCCGAGTTACGCCAACTCAACGATATGGGATTCTTTGATTTTGATGCAAATGTTGCGGCGCTGAGACGAAGCGGTGGAAGCGTGCAGGGAGCCATTGAACAGTTGCTAAGCTAGATATGTACATCTGGAGATGGACTTCTACAGGATACGAAAGCGATGACCCGCATGTGATTCCAGATTGATGACCATGCCATACAAGAATTGAATCTTACGGCCGGGTTTATTTTGGCACATGCCATACCTGCCCACAGCTACTGCGAAAATGGTATCGTAGTAGCCCCCCTACCCCCAGATGCATTTCCACATTAACGGTTTTTCGGGCGCTCAAGGGAAGTGGTTAATGGGTTCCTTTCCATGCACATAGTCCATACATAGCCTAGATATCAAATTTCACCACATGATAAAAATTAAAGAAAACCCGCCGCGCTCCATTTGAAATACCCCGTGTGCTTCTTGCCTGATAAGATGAAGCTTCAAAAGGGGTTTCCATCTGGGGATCCGCCACATCTGGTGAGAAAAAGACGTGATCATATATTCCGTTGCAGCTAGCATCAATGTGATTCGATATATATATATAGATAGATTGTATATAATCCACCGTGAAAATAAGTCAGATAATGAAGTCTACTTACTTCTATAACTCAGAGAAGCTTAGTGCACTCCCGTGTATAGTGCAAGTTCACCAAGCTTGTCTATGACAGCTGCTTAGTATGACCAATTTCGCAGAACTTCTTTCAAATGCTATCGTGTTTTAACACATTCTCACTTAACATGGCCACACAGACTGCTACATTCTTTAGTAGTAAATAATTATTTGTATTTGGGTATGAAAGAGAATCCCTCGAGCCTCTCGACCGTGGATGTATGATCGCACATGATATAATACAGAAGCCATAAAAGTCATCAATCGCTAAAAACCCCTTCCCATCCCTTCCCACGTCATTCAAAAACAAAACCCCGGCGCATAAATGAAAACGCCGGAGAACGAGAGTGGGAGAAACATATGTATCTACTTCTTCGTTGGGGTATCTTCCGCAAATCTTCTTTTGCAACCCAGCCTGCGAGGTTTCTCTCGCTATGTAGCGATTTCAGTACGATGCATTTTTTTTCTTTGTTGTGTGTGATAATTTGGGTGTATGTGTATCGAATATCACTGTTTACATGAAATAAACAGAGAAGCCAACCAAGCTGAACAGAACCCAATACCCAGAAGCTTGAAGCATATATGCAGAACTAGAGTTGTTGGCTGCGGCGGAAGGATCACTGTTATCGGCGGCAGAAGGATCAGCAACCGTAGTACCATCTGGTAAAGTACCGTTCAATACAATAGTGCTAGTGCCGTTGACATCCACAACGTTGATGACCGATTTGTTGAGGCCGGCGTACGAGCCGTCGCCGATCAAGCCGTCCAAGAATGTGGTATCGCCATTGTCATCACATCCACAGACCGCGTTTTCGGCACACAGACATTTGACCGGCTTCGTCTCATTACCACCAGTTTCTTCTTGGCGTGCAGCGAGGTTCACGAGCTCTGGGTACAAGATCTCGCGACGAGTGTTGGTTTGGTTGCGACGAGCACTGCGGTTGTAGTAGCCATATGGGTTGTGGTATGGATACATGTATGCGCCGGCAAGCCAGATACCGGGGAAGATCGCGAGGGCGGCGACACCGAGGAAGACGGGTCGGACACCTCCTGGTGACCGACCTCCAGCTTTATAAGGTGTTTTCGATCCTCCACCATAAAATTTACCGCCGCCAGCCCCTCCAAAACTAGGCTGGACGCCGGAGCCGGATCTGGTCGCACCACCATTGTTTCCTCTACCTGCTGATGATCCAGTACTTTATCTTGTGTTAGTTTTGTAGATTTAGAAGGTGATTTGTTTTTCGCTGGAGCTTGATCTTATGGAGTCGGTAGGTTGTGAGGGTTCTCGCCACCAACAGCAACGCCATGAACCACCATCAACCACCCGATTTCCAAGCAAGAAGAAGATCTAGAGGGAAATAACATACCCAGAACCACTAGAAGTAGAACCACTGGAAGAACCACCCTTGCCTGAACTGCCCGAGCTGCCAGAACTTCCACCACCACTTCCCTTCCCGCCACCTCCACCACCGCCCTTACGCTTCCACAGATCCTTTGCAGCATCTATTGTCGAGTCGCGCGACTCTATCGATGCAAAAGCATTGTCGCGCGCGATGACTTGGACATCGGAAACTGGTTGAGGGGCTGCTAACGACGGCGTTGTCGAGAATAGCAGTAACGCTACGGTGAATAGATCGGACCGCATTCTGTGTGGTGGTTGTTGTTGTGTCGACGGGTATGGTGTGAGTTGATGAGTAAATGTGTAGATGTGTAGATGTGTAGATGTGTCGTGTCGTATGTTATCAGAGCGACGCTTTCTGTTTGTTGTCAGAACCGAACCTTTGGTGATTGGCTTGGTTGATATATGTATGTTGTGAGACGTTCTGACGAGGCGGGTTTGGGGCTGGTAGATTTATTTATTGGCGGTGGAGTCGAGTGTTTGCCTAGCGATGTGCCTGACGGTGACTGGCTACGGTGGCACGGCGCGGTTCACTTTTAAGCGGAGGCAAGAAGCAAACCACGACGTCAAGCTCAGGGACTAGTGACGATATATTGGTAACCAACACAGATCCATGACATCTTGCGCATCTTACACCTCTTATTACCTGCGGAAAGTCTTGAGGTCATGCGTTTGTGTGTCGTTTGCGAACCGGGCTATACCAACAAAATCACCCTTATTACTTACTGTACACACTTACTGTACACACTAACCATGGTAATATATACGTACATACATTTACACACTTTACCTCTAGACCTTACTTTTATTGACATGCTTACTACACACAGACGGTCAGTGCTGGTTACCCACCGCCCAACATGGTCGCAATGAATTCCGCTTTGGGTCCCTTGTTGAATCTTTGCAGTCGTTGGAATCGTTGAAGGCGTCGTTCTGTATGTCTGCATTTGCGCACATCTTCCGATTCCCTCGCGGTGCAGATATAGTATTGGGAACGACACGGGATAGGCCACAACCCGCGTATTAGAGAAATCTCCCCCTTCCGTTTGCACATCACCAGTCTCCTTGCAGCCATCCAGTCTTCCAAAAACGTGCTGCCGAGCAAGTTGATCAACTTGCATCACAGCCCAGCACAGCCCAAACTTGGCAGCCGTCATCCTCCCCTCCGGCCGGGACTGCGACATAACAACCACTTGCGGTGCCTCCCAAATATCACCTCCTAGTTGCTATCTACCAGTAGCAAGTGCTAGCAGGAACAGATGAGCGCACCATCAAGCACTATTAAGCTCTGATCTTCCCAGCGCGGCTTGGTCGAACGGGAGCAATTAGCCGCAGCAAAAAGGGCGATTTGATGGTGGCGGATCACACCGCTGGGTGGTCTACCGACTAGGACATCGTGTAGATCATACTAGCTTCTGCGTGGAAATGCTCTTCCCTACAAATTCAAAAGAGATCAGCCACATAGCCTACCCCCACCAAGGCTTAAAGTATCTCGTAAATCTGCAATATAGTGGTTCGAATGTCATGTTGTTCCATGGTTCTTCTATGTTGCTTCTAGCGGGGGCGATATTTGCTAGGCGCAATGATGAGAAACCAATCCTGAGACAGGGGAACATTGCAGTGAGATTCGGATGTTGCGCTGAGATCTTATTTACCTACTAACCCATCCGAACACGCTCTCCGAACACGCTCTAGGCTTTCGGGTGGGCTTCAGGGTCGTGATGGATACGATTTACGTGAAGGGGAAGCGAGGGTGATTAAACCACCAATGTTGCTGACGGGCAGAAAATCAAGGCATTTTATCAAGGTCGAATCAGACTCTGCAAATGAGGCATTGGAAATTAATTCATTAAGAAATTTATTTCATGGGGATGAACGGCATCATGGTCACAACATCTGTAAGAGAGCTTGAGTCTTCCGGTTTCAATTCTGGAAGCTCCCCAGGACTTACAAATGGAAAATAGAGTCAACATTTATGCGTTAGGAGTTTTTGATCATGTGTAATTGAATTTATCTACTCTATTTCTTCGGTAATTCCTTCTCGAGAACTGCAGGAGCTGTGATGGTCGTGCCCTTCAAGCCTTCAAGTCCTTCTCCACCCTATATAGCTGTTAGCAATAGATCTTCTAGGGAGGTTTTCTCCAACTTACATAGCTGACTAATGGCGAGATTTCAATACCGGACTCTTCGCCTTCACTGACCACCATCGCTCCAGCGGCCTTGGCCCATCTTTGTCCTTGTTGCATAATGTCTCGTTTGCTAGTATCTTGGTCGTCTTCTCCTGTCCCTTTGGCATTTTTCAGCGGCGAGAACTCTTCCTCGCGCTTGACCTCCATACATGCGAACTTCTTCAAGTCCAGAATAGGAAAGACATCGAAAACAAATTGCTCGAGCTTGATACCATTAGGCTTCTCAGGCTTCACGGTGTTTCCCGACTCGGTATCGACATAGGGGATCTTCTTTCTTGCCACGTGGTGAGGAAGCTTATGTGCCCATTGTGGGATGGATTCCAGGAACCGGAAAGAGTAGTAGTGGTTTACAATGTTGGCAGCTCTGAATTTCAGGACATCCTGTTGTTTCGGGTCCTTCGCCTCTGCTGTCTCTGCATCGATCTCGGAGTATTCCACAACATCTGGTTTCCCGTTCTTTAGGAGAATAAGACCGACAGATTCTTTAGCACTGCGCTTTCGGACAACCTTCGTGGCAATATCAACGTCTTTAGAGGCGGCGAACCCGATAAACACCGGATCCGCAACCTTGACTAGACAGTTGTCCACACAATAGGCGTGAATATGTTTGATACCTCGTTTCCTCATGTCCTCCATAACAGAAGATGTTACAATTGCTTGGTAGATACCACCATTTCCATCTGGAGCTACAGCAACCTTACCTTTATTTTCCAGAAGAATCTTACCTTCATTCGAGATACAGGGCAAAACGCCCTGTTCGAAAATAATCACATTCTCCGCTTTAAGGCCGAAATAGTTGTTCTCCTTAAAGTACTTCTCTGTTGGCCCTCTTGTGGGTCCACTGGTCATGACATACCATGGCACAACTACGTCCTTTCCACTCTTCTTGTGTGCCAGCTTCGCAACCTTACGAATTCGCTCAGCCTGGATTTGGAACAGGGACTTCTCGGATGGGAGGCCAATGTTGAAGCAACCTTTTGGATCTGAACTGCCCAATCTCGTACCCTGTCCTCCTGCCATGAGCACAACACCGACACTGTTCTCGGCAATCAAGTCCAGTCCTGATTCGTACCACTTTTCAATATCTTCAGGTTTTGAGTCGAGTATGCTGGCAGTTGCAGATTCAGGAAGCGGTTCCAATCCAGATTCCTGCTCCTTGTCTTCATCTTTAGGCTTAGGAGGGTTCAGAGCGCGATCAGTGATTGTATTGATATGTCTATAGAGTATTTTTAGTACTTATTCACCATGGTATATGCTCACCTAGCTGAGTGTAGGACCATAGGAGCTTACTTACTCGGGTTCGAAGGAAGATAGCTGCTCATACAACGCAGCTTTCTCTGCTACACTAAGGGAATCATAGAATGCAAAGACATGGTCTTGTTTGGCTTTGGTGTAGTTTTCCTTTAAATCTGGATTGATCAATATGGTCCTTAGTCGTCACAGAGCCAGAACTGGACTTACTATTGAGCTCCTCTGAAGTTGGCTCTTTTGGCGGGGCAGCCTTGTTCCCGCTTCCCAGGTGTAGTACATTTCTTACGGCTTCCATGGTAAGATAGTACGTAGGAGTAGTTTTGTGTACAAAAATATGGCAAAGTAAATATTTGTCTATTGGGTCCAATTGATTCTTTGTAGGGGGGAAACGATGTAATTGTAGTTGTGTTTCGTTACTTGAGTTCAGCCCAGCCCCACGTTGCCCCGCCAAACAAAGTCTCTCTTCAGCCTGTTTTGCCAAGCGAGGAATGACGAGCCACGATACGAGTCGTACACTTATCTAAAGAACCATTCTATACGAGCTGGATTCTCTAGGTCTCGCATTTGTTTAATGTAAAGATATGGTAGTGGATTAAACACAGCTATTAACTACTCGGTGCTTTTATCCAAAGAGAACAACAAATCTTACCAGTTCAATCTGCGTACTTACACCATGGTTAACAAAATTGCGTTAGGCGAGCTTGACAGGAATTTCTGATGTATTACGCACTGGTTGAGACAGTAGGATGGGCTCCTCCCTTTGTTTATCATCCGAAATACGGGAACTGTGGTTTTATGTGAAAATGAGGCTTAGAGAGAGCATAATCTCGTGTTGTACTCGTGGGCCAATTGCAAAGAATTTAAGAATAGCATAAAGCTAAAATCGTGAAACGATGCTTACGATTCCCAGGTCCTGGATGATAAGTCAGAACTACTTAAGATCTTTGCCTTTGACCTAATGGTTTCATGTTGATCGTCAAGTGACACCAGGGAGTCGCTTGCTTTATTCATCGGCCCCTTTTCCCTCGCTTAGCTACTGTACCACTTCCCGTCCACTGAGCGGTCTATCAGGACGATGCCACAAGAGACGTATTCATTATGTGCACCGAATCGGTCAAAAATGAACTCGGCACTATGCATAAGCGGGTTTCAAGAATTAAGGCTCTATTGACAACGTAGAGCTATTACGTTCTTAATCACTAATAACGCGCGGAGCTATGTCTAGTTCACTGGCATGTAATTTGTTACACTCGTCTCCTACTACTGAATGTTGAAGCAAACAAACGCCATCGCTATGCAATATCTATCAGAGCCTACACAATAAACCCCTATTATGCCAGAGACCACCAATCTATGCTCGATTACGTCCAACCAACAGCTATCCATAGCCTATAGTCCTATCATGTACCCGCTCATTTATTCTCGCTGCATGTAATCTGCGAAATTTGAACAACCTTCCCATCATCGAAGAATACTTTATCCGCTGACGTGATGTCTTTCGACTTAGTAGAAGACTGGTCCCTCTGGGTCGAACACACGATCGATTGAAGGTTAACATTGTCTGCGCCATCAATTTTGACAATACGCGCAGCAACAGCTTTAATATCAACGTCGAGTGCAGCATTCGATGTGAATGGGAAAGTCTGCTGGGTGGGAGCTGCTCCACGCTCTAGTTCGAACTCGAATACAATCTGAGGACCATTTGCTTTCGTTGACGACGGGTTCGAAGCGCTAGCTGTTGCAGAGGCAGATGCCGGCGAGGTGCTAGTCTTAGGTGCATCTTGCGATGGAGCACCAGCTGCAACTGGGAATTTAGGCAAGTCACACTCGATTCGAGTGACCAGTTGGCCTCCAGCGCCAAAATCAAGCCCTCTTGATGGGAAGAAGGCTCCAAGAGCCTTACCTTCTGCAAATGCTTGACACAGAACATCCCGATCACCTGCTTTATTCACACTGAGGGAAAAGAGTTTCTGGTTTAGATCAAGTGCCTTTCCAAATGTGATCTCGTTATTGCCAGTAAATGTATCTGGTGCTGTTTCAAATTGAAGAGTTGTTTTGTCGGACGAGGCTTGTCTTCTCTCGTGAAAGGATGAACGGGCAGCGGTTGCCACGCCAGTAAAGGCAGCAACTGTTAAAAGTGTAATTCTCATGGTGAAAGGTCTATTATTGTAGATGAGAAATATTCTTTCCTCAAGCTCTTGGCACAATGGGAATTGCAAAGAATGACTAGGAAAGTTGGAAAGTATAGTAACTTGTTTGGATGATAGCGAGAGAAGGAAATTTAGTTCTTATATGTGTTAGACTTCTCTCGTTTACTAGGTTTTAGTGTTATTACAAGTTCCTTCGAAGCTAAATTACCCTAAAATACATCTCAATCCTTTCTAAACTTATATCCATACAAACATTTTATTTTCGGAATGCTGATGCCAAGATGGATCTTTGCGGTTGCTCAGCCGCAAAGTGAACCTTTTTCACTGGTTCGGGTGTGACATGTCCCGGTAATTCGGGCATGTAAGCGCGACCGGAAGACAAAGCTGACTCAAGCTGTGTGAAGTACTTGGTTTGAGGAAGATGGCGAAGTAAGCGTAAAACCCGTGAATAAACGTGATAATCTTTGTCGAGCAAGTACGGTCTCTAACATATGAACCCTGAACAAATCACGTGCGATATATCAAATCTAGAGAGTTGTCATCATTTATGTTGAAAAAATGACCGTTAAGATTCTCTATTTGAGTTTGAATGCTGTTTTCTTGACCATGGTTCAAAAAAATGCTACTTGGCGTCAAGGGAAACAAAATGTAGATACTCGAAGCAAACTATCATAGAATATGTTGAAATTGCAAAAAGATATTAGAGCGATGTCACATCGTAGCCATTCGATACCTCAACTCCAAATTATTAACTTGCGTGAATAATACATTAGCTGATACTCGGACAAACTAAGGATACTTTGATACAAAAGCCTTGGAGTCTGGGACTTATTCGCTTAATAGGAAGTTCCTGAATCAACACTCATGAATATCACAATGAATTTTCTGAGTCAAAATCTGGTTAGATGGATCTATAAGACACTCTTACACCACTCCTAATAGCTCACCAAGCCACTACTCGTATTTATCTAAAAGGGAAACTTCATATCTTTTCGTTTTCGACGCACTTTTGTACGAAACTGTTCCTCAAGCACTAATTTGGTTCATTTACATGAAATTAACCACAGCCGGGCACTTGGAAAGATCAGTCTAGATCGAGGATAAAACAATGCGCTTGCACACATTTGTTGCGAGCTAGTTATTGACTTGAGCTTGGTGCCGTCGTCGGAACCAATTTTAGGGAACTGTCTAAAGGAAGCCATTCTAGTTAGGGTGTGAATGTTAGACACAATTTATACCCAGCAGCCTACCAAGTACGAGCCTCTTCTACTGACTCGCTATCGTTAGTTATACTCTCTTTCCTCCACCACCCCGAACTTTGATGCGCACTTTTACTTGTCTTAAAACCTTTTACCTCGACTTTGTGGTTCCAGAATTCTCTCACTCAAGTTACAGAAATCTAGAAACAATCCCATCAGCAACTTGAAATACTACGCAACAAATCTTAAACACTACGATGACTCGCACCTCACCCATTGTCAGGAAGTTTTTCGACACACCTTTTATCTCTGCCAGACAGATAACTGTTACGCATATTAAGCGAATTTATCTTCCTGATGAGTTCCATACGACGAAGGGTCATGATCTTCGAGTAGATAAGTTACACGCCGACCAAGGACCACTATCAAAACAGTCTACTACAGAGACTGCACGTCCCGTTATTCACCTTACTAGCTTCCATGGCTCCCCATATCCATACCCTCATAGATTCGCCGAACTGCTTCGTTATGGTCTTCGTGTTGAGTTAGATGGGCCTCTATATCGACATATGAAGATACAGAAAGAAGGGAGCCACGAAAAGAACAGCCACTCAGAAAACTTTGTTGCAGGTCAAAGAGACAGAGCTGAGATTGGAAATATGAAATTATGAGAGATTTTTTTCTTTGCAGACAATGCTTCTGGCAGAGATTTCTAATTGGAAGATATTCCGGGATACTCCAAGCTTGCCAATTAGTGACACTTCGAGAGTAAGGAGGGGCTCTGGCTTGGAGGCTATCCTGAGACTGCGTAGCACGCAAGGTGGTTGATCTGGCCGTATTCTCCTAGAGCACCCATAGGTCTTCTTTTTATCATCATGCATCTTGTAATTCAAACATCCACATAAAATTCATAGATACGCTGTGGTTGACAATTCTAAACGCCGTGAAAGGACTAGGCTTGAGCGATCCGTAGTAAATTTGAATGCAAGATCTTGTGATGTCAATTTCTCCGCTATAAAAGAATTGTACAAAGTTGATGATAAAGTTGGCAAGAAACCCAATGTGTAGGTCTAGAACTCTGGAACTTGAAGATATTGATGTATGTTGAGCTACTCAGTTTTAAAGGAAACTTGGAGAGTGAGATTAATGCACACTCTTGTTAACTTTTCAAGATACTTTGGCCAATTGTCTTGCCAAGTCTCGCAGGTACACAAATCAAGCAGGAGGACGAAAATAAGTTTGTATTAGCTCAGATAAGTATTACATTATGCTATAGAATGATGTAAATTGAGAGTGTAGCTACAAATCCACTAATGAAAAGGTTTCGCTCCAAACTTCTACTAGCTGTTGATTCGAACGTAAGGGGCGTCGAAGTTTCAACAGGATTTCCAGCTCTTCCGGTAGACGACACAGTCCCGTTTCGGAGAGAGGTGATGCCGCTGGATGTTGCAGTAGCGAATGTATTTGCCAATGTGGCCGGCGGCGTGATGGGCGTTGTAGTGATCACAGCTGTGGTAGTAATTACTCCACTAGTTATCGTTGCAACAACTCTGGTGCGGGTGGATACCTGGGTCAAAGTCGTCATTTTACTAGCTGCCACATCACTTGATGGACCAGCGACAGCCTCCAGCCATGGCTTCACAACACATTCAGTGGTTAGCGGATTGTCAACATATTTGCCATCTTTCTTGGTGGGCGTGAGGCTTAGCACGTATGAGGTATCAAAGCTCCCAGCTGCCCAAGCAATATAACCCAAAAATACATCTGAATTTTGATTCAAGAAAGTGCTCTGCGCGCAAAAGTTTGTGAAGCACTATAACACGGTAAGCGGCAGTTAAAGGCCCAGGTGGCTTCCTTACTGATGAATCACTACCTGCGCCGGTCTCGCTGACCATGCCCAATCTCTTGTTTTCTCTCAGAAAAGTGGCAACTACTGCAAATGCAGTATCAATGTTGTTCGTAGTACAAGTTGAATGTGTTCCGGAGTTGTCGACATCTAGATACTTATGTAGATCCATGATCAAACCCGTAGTTGAGCCATCGGGATTGACGACTTTGAGTAGTGCTGCTCCAGATCCATTAGGAACGAAGGCACCAGCGCTTGAAAAGTCGTTCCCAGGCATCAGAATCATTTGGGTTGTTGCGCCTGCATTTCTGATCGCAGTAACCGCTGCCTGCACAGTGTTTGCCCAGATATTGATATCTACATCATGCGGCTCATTCATTAAACCAAATATGACTTTATCATTGGATCGATATTTCGTGGCGAGTTGAGTCCAGAGGTCGGCAAACTGAGCATCGGATGGTCCGCCTTGTCCTATAATTTTGTTGTCTACCCGCGCATAGTTGTGAATATCAATGGCGCAGAGCGCGCCGGTACCTAAACAGGTCTGCATAACTTGGTCGTATTTTGCAAGATTGGTCGCATCAAGCGCACCACCGATTTTGTTATTCACGAGAAACTGCCAGGACACGGCTAGTGTATGTTATCAGTCTATGATCGCTGCAAGTCCCCTGGCACACTTACGAAATCTGAAGATATTCATCTGATCATCCATTGAGAAATGAGCAATCTGCCCAGAAGCATCTGGTAATGGCTGAACTCCTCCCAGTGAACACGTGCCCTGCTTATATTAGACATTTGTACCGACACCAAGGTATGTCTGAGGATTTACATCGATATCACATCCAAAGTCAAACCCCGCAAGATTCATTCCCTAATCCTGTTTAGCAGCTTCCCAATCTACTGCAGATACGTCCTTACCATGAACTGGACCTTAGCAGACACTACTCCGACCAGCAGAAGTAGGTTGGAGAAAAACATCATGAAAACGAATGTAGAGAAAATGAGAAATTCATATGCGACAATGAAATGATGTGGAAAGCAGGGTAAGCGTTAATATGTATGACATTCAAGATTGCAGTAGGGGCTGGCCGGAACTATCCACAAGGCGCCAACGACGGGTGATAGTCGTTTGAGATCGAGAACGCATTACTTACACTTCCCCGCACAAACGAATAGTGGAGAACGAGTATCGATCTTCGGTTTTTCCATCAAGTAAAGACGAGAGGTTTTGCAAGGTCTGCTAGGGGAGATAACGCATTGAGGAAGGTTGACACGATCGTGGACTGGCGCGACAAAGCACGTTTCAAAAAGGGGCTTAAGCGAGCAACTGTGGGTGGCTAACCTTACGATTGGTAACAGTGTCGACAAGACACAACCTAAATGACAAGACAATGAACTGGGATCTTTCTGGAGTCTCGCTAAAAATCGTTGAGGGAGGGCGGGAGGCTAGTAAGAAAGATCTTTAAACTTTCGTTATCTTGGAGCTTTTCAAATCTTGGTACCCAGTCACACGATAGTCACACAGTTCTATCTCATTAAAAGGCTCGGTTCTTCTCACCATCGACCGTAAATAACTTAATTTTGAACCCACCCAATCTCTCAACCTACGAGAGACACATCAAACCAAACTATCTCACCTAGTTCTCGTTTCCCAGTCTCAATCGTTGTCTTTCACCCAGGAATAATAGCGTTGGCACTTCGGGTACAGTTTACAGCAAATCGAGATGCTTCAAAAGCTTGAAATTGACAGATAGAGCCCAGATATAAACCCTCAGGGTCTCAGAATGAAGCACTTGCCCAGTACCTCGCTTTCAGTGGCTTTACAGATTGCGTAGCCTAACAAGAAGAGGATGTACCGCTTGAAATTGATGATCTAGCTACTTATCAGCTTCTCAGCCATCGCAATCTCACCAAGGCTTTGAAACGTGAAATATTTGATGGCAAATTAATTGCTATCTTCTTTTACTGCAAGGGTGTCGATTACATGGGAAGTTAGTGAGGGGCAGCTAGATTCTAAATTTGCCTGCGAAGCCTGCAATAGTATCTTTAGCTGACCTGATAAAATTAGTTCGTCTGACTATGTAGCAGTTTGTATGTAGAACGGACTCATTAGTGAATAGTCTCTATTATCAGTATGCTTGTAGTCATATGAGTGGTGGGGCCACTTATCATGGTTCATTGACTTCTATGCTCCACAATATGGTCTTGTACTTATCGACATCCATAAACACTATCCAAAAGATTCTTGTATCATAGGGGTTCTTAACATATAGTTCTTTTCGTGGTATCAGCTTAATTGCGAAAAATCGAGTCTTTTTGGAGAGCCCCAAGTTTCGTTGCAGTGGAGGCCAACTCCGAGTTGCCTTGCTGCCTGACCAACAACTTCGAACAAATTCTTTGGTCCTATTGATATAAAAACTGGGGTTTTCAAAGCCTTGGAGGTTTCTTTTTTGTAACCTACTTGGCGTCATATCTGAATGTAACACAGAGTTCAACAGCGTATGGTTAATAAGAGCGCAAAGGCTGAAAACATCGAACTGGTAAAGAGGAAAGATAGAGAAGAGTGGATTGGTGGACAGGAATTTTATAAAGAAAGTAACCATGATGAGATTTCCGAGTTTGAGGTGTCGAAGCTTAGCATCAAAGCCGTGTTTTGGCAACTGATGGTGATGAAGAGCTGACCCAAAGCTCAATGATATCTAAGTGATAGAGTAGTCTAGTGTAGTAAAGTATAGACGTATAAGGATAGTCAACAGCAGATCTAGAAAGTGGAACAAATCATAATCCTACTGGACCAAACAACTTATACAGCCATGCACCCCACCCTTCCTCCTGCGTACAGTGTTCAGACTTCAACTGGGGATTCAGAAAGTTAGTACTGTAATCGGTCTCTATGCTGTAGAGCAGATCTTTTAGCATGCTGTGGCAAATCTTGATTTCTTGAATGGCGCAATTGCTGGCCCAATTTTGCAGAAAATTTAGCTGAATTTCCTGTTTGTCTAATACCCTATCAACATCGCTCAGCTTTTCCCGAAGAGCCTCCAGAGATGTCATCATAGCCATTTCTTTTTCTTTTGAATGAGAAAAACAGTCATTTCTTGTAGCCACTGCTGCATGAGGAGTGGTAAATACAGTGGATTTCCAGGATACAGGTATCGGCGCCGCCGTACTACTAGCCTGCTCTGGATTCGATCTATAGTAAATTGAATATTGCGGGTAAGGTTCTTCTTTTGGTCTATCGATTTTGTGATAAGATAAATGCTTGATTCAAGATCTTTGTTGTGTACTGTCTTCGATGTAGCAGAACGGTAGGGTATGAAACTAGAACTTGTGATGGTCTCGGCGGAAAAGTAGTATAGTCGGCTTAAGACCAACCCCAAGGACATTCCAAAACCAAAGATGTCATTTGGAAGCGACTTCAGAAGCTCTTCAGGAAGGCTTGAGGTTGAGGTAGCATCTTTATAAGTGAGGATTTCTCTAGTAAGGTTCTGGATCGTGGCTGCGTGATCGTTGAGAATCAGACGTGCTTTACTTAGCGCTGTATTATGGAAATGCTCAACTCTCAATTCCGGGAATATTATATTGTATAGCTTGATGCATAGAGTTTGTAATTTGTCGAAGAACCAGTGCATCGGATTAGTGATCAAGGTCTCACAACCCCATTTGGAATTTAGCATGCCGCCGATGGTGCATGTGCCGAATCTCAGGATAACGTACGCCCCAAAGATGAAGGTAGTCCCAACAAGCGTATAGATGAGCATCCTATTTAAAATCCAGGCAATCAATTCTGACAGAGCACAGATGATCCAGTGGTGTCGCGGCTGAGGTGTTTGATATCTTGGAAAGGGAAATTTCTGCTCAAGCTGTCGAGACACTGTTGTACTATCTGAACTATGTATAACGTCAGCTAGGTTTGACAAAATGTTTATGGGCCATTTTTACAAATCATTGGTGTGCAGAATTGCCTGCCTTGCGTCTGTAAGTTGCTGTTCAAGCCTTACCCGACTCATGGGATCGAGAGGTTCCTGACGATCGACGTTGTTGTAAGATTTTCTTCTGACTAAGAACAGTGTGTGGTCAAGCGATGGTTCTTCACCATTGAAGCACTTCTTATTATTAGGAAGAAGATCGCCATAAGGTCCTGTATTCTGTCCACGCCGTTTAAAATCGTTAGAGCTTCCAGAGTCGTTCGGTTCCTCTTTCGCCTGGGGCTTGTAATTGGAGATTTCGTGTGCCGACAAAGCTACCCTGGAATTAATTATGTTCACAAGTCGAAGAGTTGTAGTAGGTGCTGTATCTATAAAAGATGTCGAGCCATCATAGTGACGTGAAGCATCTGGAAGTGACATGTGACTTTGACGTTCATACTCAACGCTTTCCTGATCATCATCAAACCTATCAACATATGCGTACTTCTCAATCTCACTCCCAGTCTTTGTTAATCGGGTGATCAGCACTGCTCTCGTGCCTTGTTCAGACAGCGCGCGCTTTGTACACTGCTTCCTAAGTCCTTCAGTAGTAAAGTCATCCCGAATAGTCATGTCAACATCTTTAGTATTCTTTGCCTCCTCCAGACGGCTAATTAGTGCTGCCTCTGTCGCGTTGATAGAAATACCGCGTTTTCTGTATTCTTTCAAACGCCTTGCGGCTTGAAAGTCGTTCCAGTCCAACATAACGTCTGAAGATCTGTGTTGGTTCATTATTGATAGATCTTATCGCTGAGTTTAAATCCTTGAATGCCGGACAGTATTGGGATACAAATATTCATATATACATAATCGAGAAGTAAAGACATAGAAGTAGTATAAGAAGGGGAGAGTTGAAGTATTTTTGATACAAACAAAAAGAAATCACCTTCCTTTGTATCGCTGAGCGTTAAGCTGGTAAAAGACACAAGGCTGTTAACAAGCTCTAGTGTGAGACATAGCAAAAAGAACTAACTAACTGTAATGTCTCTCTACTTTTGTTAGACATTCCCGCGCCCTCGCTCAATATTAGTCTAAAGGAAACACGGGCCCTAGTCTCCCAAAACCCTTCTTCGTCTTTCAATTGCTACAACATTCATTAGATTGTTTGGCTATATGCCATTACTCTTCGCGGTGGACGCCAAAGCTCACTCTCGGCCATATAGTATGTGTGAATCGATCGCGCTGCTGAAATATCTAAGACTAAGTCTTACTTAGGTAAATGTTTTGCCTGCCAACACCAGGATATGACGGTTGGATCAAAGCACATAACATGCAGTGAGGTCCACTCACGTATCAATGAACTCTTCCCCTAATATACTCTCTCTTGAGGCTGCTAGATTCGGTCATCTATCCGAACACGAACTTGAGCCGATTCTGTCTCTCAACGCTGCACAGACGCTCAAATATCAACATTATGACTGTTCTGAGCTTCAGTAGATCTCGTAGGTGCTGCGTTTTCCCCTCACTAATTTGGCTATCAAGCGCTCGTTATCGGCTAAGACTTGGGCAGCAACTGCGAGTTATACTTGCAGGTGCTTGATAGATTTGTTAGCTTAAGCGAATTGTGGCGTAAGTATATTTGTGTAAAGGTTGAGATCGAGGCTAATCTAGTTGAGCTTTTGGGAAGTGTTGTTTCCTGGGTTGGGCTGAGTGCAATGTTTGTGTCATGTCTTTGTTGATCTGTCGCAGTTCAGCCTTGTCAGTCTCCAGCCTGTTGATCTTTGTTAAATCACAGCTCCTCAATGCTCGACAAGAACTTCGGCACCAGAACAGTTAAGTGACGATGTAACATATATACTTCTAGAGACAAGAATGAACTCTGCAAGAAGTCTCTATAGTTGTGCTTTTCTTTCTGTCAAGCTACGATTTCAGATTAGCAGTATGACCTTCCGCCGCCGTTATCTTGGCTGAGGCTTCCTTTGTCTATTCTCTTAATTTTGAAGTTGGCTTCGCAGATGTATGCCGTTCTTCTCGGGTCTGTGCAGCTATGCTTGATTGAGCCTTGGTCTCTGATCCCTCTCTTGCGTTGAGGAAGCGTCAGGAACGTGATCTTCGCCTCGTCCAAAAGCGGCTGCGGGTCAAATATGTCTACTATAGTGTCTGCATATACTAGCCATGGGCAATAAGTAAGCATGTGGTAGCTCATAAATAGAGAGTCACAATACAAAAGCATTGAAAACAAACCCTTGGTCTTGGCAATGGCGGGTTTGTGCATAGACATTTTGAGCTCTTTGTTGACTTTGCATTTATAGTCAGTTTCGATTCTCCCACCACTTTCTCTTTTCAAACATCATTACTCCGAGCAATTTTCTAGTAATTTACATGGTGGTCGTCATTTTCACCAAGCTATTATCAATACTCTGGCTCACAAATGGTACACTCACGTGTGTCCCTTTCTACTAAACCTGTCACTCTTCAGTCGATTCCTCCTCAACACGGTTGCTGGCGCGGTACCCTATCACTCCTGCCTTTACTTTTACATCCACTCGGTGTTGGAGGCTGTCAGTGCCATTATTCTTCGTAGCATCTTACTTATTTTTTACCCGCTCAATATCACCACGAACGTTCTACACTGGCTGTCCCGTTGGATCTTTCGTACGTGCGCACGTGTTCGGATCATCGTCTACGTTACTATCGTCATTGCAATAACATATGGGGTGCAAATATTTTTCTTCCTTGCACCATGTACGTTTTCTCCTGGCGCCAACGAATTGTACCGGCTGCAAAATAATTGGGATGCATTCAAGGAGCGGCAGGCGAGTGAATGGGAGCAGATATTCATGATAGGGGAATTTATGGCTGCGACTACCCCGCTAGCGCGTATGGATTTGCGTTTGTACTGTGCCGGTGCTGACTTGTATGTTGAAGCTCTTTCGCATGTCTTTCTGCTCTAATGTTCGCCCCATGAATTTTGTCCTTCCTTTAGCATAGTACTTTGCGTAAGATTGGCTGACATAAAATGTTTATTCCACATAGAGAAAGCGAATGGATTTGCCGGAAGATGTACCAGACTCTCAAGGACCTCAGGTTTTATTCGCGTGAGCATTTGCTTCCTTTGTGAGAGAAGGGTTCACAGCCGCAACTATCCACAAAGTTAAGGATGTGTTACAGAGGTGTATCGGGCTTTGAGCAGGTCCTGGTAGAGTGGCAGCGAAGGCAGTTGCAGGAACGAGACAGAATTGAACGTTTTGGATGGGAGATGGAAAGAATATTGTATTATTTGGAAAGGGCTAAACATAGAAGGTTTCGAAGTGATGAGAACAAGGGTAAGTTTGAAGAGAGAAGAAGAGGGAACATCTTGCTAAATTGAGGTGGTAGCCAAAAACAGGAGCAATAAATTAAAGATATGCTGGAAGTGGGGCTATTTTTGGTTAAGGACAATGACGAGGCGAGCCTTCTCGACTGGACAGTCGAAGAAGGTGAAAGCAGCCAACGTTACCGAGTTGGATATTCTACATACGAATACCAATAACATATTCGACGTCAGAATAAACGCGGGAGTACTTGACGAGGATTGGGGGGAGAACAGAATCCTCCAATGCTTAGATTGGTTGTCGCTCTGGTACAAGCAAGAAGACGAGTACACATATGATACAGTTATACGTGAAATAGCGCTAATGCGGCTTACAAGATGGTCGCTGGATGCTTTGGACGCTTTGGATGCTTTGGAAAAAGTGTGGGAGAGGCAAATCCTCAGCATGATGAGAGCAAACTATGTAATCAGGGGCAGGAAGTGGACGGGGCCTGGGAATAATTGGTTCATAGAAAGTGTCCAGATCCTAGACTTCAATTGTGGTGAGCTACGGCGAAGGTTAGCTGAGATCATTGATGCCGAGATCATTAGGGGACAGAAGTCGTTCGCGACATTACTTCGTAATCTCACAATGGCACAGTGACCGTAGCTAAGGGAGGGAGCTGTAGCTAGTAGACAAGCAAGACGTTTACTCGAACTGCCCAAGGAAAAAAAGCTAGCAAAGGATCTTGTAAAAAGCCAAATTCCTATTTCTTAATTACTCAGATTGCCCGAGAAAATAAAGCTGGTATTTTACCCTGCAGTATACGGTTGGTATATTCTCAGGACGTGTAGTCGCTGTTGGTCATGTGACTATATCACATGACCATTATGGATCCCTAGTTGGGGATATCATCAACACTCGTAGGTAGTCAATTATCATCACCGATTACTTTATGAATACAACTAGCACTTACGTGATACGAGTGTAGTGGTGCCACGTATTCAGAGTGAATCGACAGCTACTATACGTTTAGGATGGATCTTCACAATGCAATAAAAAGATGCCAAAAGCCACGCAACAATTTGACTCCTTATTTCCCTAATACAGAACTAAGAGTTGATATATTGTATACTTTAGGTAGTTACTCTCCATTTCTTTTTTGCTACCAATATAAGATATATAATTATGCCCAAACTCCTCTGCTCATATATTTCTAAGCTCATTGTATATTATATAAAATCAAGTTGAATTGAAATAGCGCTGTCAGATGGCCGCAGGTTCAGCACCTTACTTGGAGATGTAGCAGTTCAATGTAATGCATAAGAGCACGTGGCCCAGGTTATCTCTCGTAATGACATACCTGACTTACAAGCCAGTGTCGCAGAGCCAACTACGCCATCTAGTAACATGTAAAAGTAAGCAGCTATATCTTGCCAAAAAAATGTTTTGGCCAATCGTCAGGCTAATTGTGACACATTGGAGGATGCATATAATAAATTGCTTGCTTTTTCCTCATAGCTAGACTTTGAGCCAGTACTGCCGGAACGCTTATGCCTCAGAAGACCCAGATGCACTCTATTGTTGGCAGCATCTGATTTACCTTTGCCATACATAACTATTTTGTGTACTACTATAAGTGTGTTTTAATATCTTAACTACACACTCTAGTCTCAGGTACTCAACTGAAAGCATCCCTCCTACGTGACAGAACATCTACCATACCAACATGCACTTACCTACTTACTCTACTCTTGGCATTAATTAGACTGTGAGTTATTTTAAATCAGTATTATGCCAAGATACTTTTGGCGTCACACCCCTACTGTAGTCCAACCTAGGTTATCTAATCATAAGTCTGGCTACTCGGCACACTTAACATGGATGTTCATTTATTGAACATATTTAATAACTTGCATTTCCCCAAAATCAAAATATGACAATAGCTCTCCGGCTAAGGGGACTGATAAGTCATCCTTTCTGTACTACTGGAAAGTAAGTGATAAGAAGTCATCCAAAAGGAAGAGCTGGGATTTTGTCAGCGTAGTATCTGCTTCAGAGGAAGAAGTCTGGGAGTGCCAATATACCAAGTAAACCTGGTCGAGCAGGTGAAGATGGTATGCACATGAGGCTAGCTTGCACTGTAATGGGACCAGCACCTTGTCTGGAGAACACTTTCATTGAGATCTTAGCTTGCTAAGACTCGAAGAAGGCGAAGCTTCACTTCAAATCCATCAGCATTTAGTATCTTGACTTCATACACCAGGCACACATATCCAACCAACTGAACATATCCCTCTTATGCGACAGAATATCTACCATGTTATTACTACAAAGCAATCACTCATCTGCTTCCATACTCTTGAAAATCTTGCTTAGCACTTCTGTTGCTACTCACTTCCCGTCTTTGGGTTAATCAGAATGTGTATTGTTACTTTACTAGTAGGAGGTCTGACAAATTAAGATAATGCCAAGGTATTATTGGCGTTAGGCCGCCTAGTCCTACCAAGGTTAGGCGTTGGAAGGTATGGGCACTCGCTTAGGTGTTACCGCCTTGATCATTGGTCGTAGTACAATAGATAACGACTAATAATTTCCACAAATCAAAATTCATCAGCGGACAGATGGCCGAGCGGTTAAGGCGCCAGCTTCAGGTGTAAGTCTACGACTCTCTCTTCGAATATGCTGGTACGAAAGTGCGGGGGTTCGAATCCCCCTCTGTTCAACGAACTTTTTGCCGTTTGTCACAACGAAACGATGAGATTTTGGTCGGGACCGGTTCTGATAATGATACATTAGTGCTCTTTTGGGGAAAGAGACGTAGGCTCATTTCCAAACATGTTCAAGTCTTCTTTTGCCATTTATTTCATTCCAATGAAGTAATTCCAAGCCTATACCGCTTGTGGTGATGCGTTGGTGATGTGTGGCAAAGATGGGGTGGCAACGCTTACTCAACTCACAAACTCCGCCAATTTCAACACGAGTTGGTGAGTATATTGCTACTATCAAGTATTGTCACTTTGAGATCATTCTACTATGGCTTGCACTTGAAAGTTGTGTTTCTTTGGCACTGGGTATTTTGGAGACGTCTCGTATGTGTCGGCACGTGATTCACCCCCTGTACATAAGCGAGAGAAAAGCGAGAACAGGCGAGAACAGGCGAGATATGCGATATTGTGCTCATACCACATTTAGTATGAAACTTTACAATGTAATAAAGAAGAGACTGAGAGGCACGCTGCACCGCATCTTTTGTCCTAGTCATATCAACCACAACAAGTAATATGGATGGTATTCGAATTGTAGGAAATAGGAGTATTGATGGATATCTTATTGCTTGATCTTACCAAAGATTGTAAGGTGTTTGACACAATGCAGCCTCCATTTTCAATTAGATGAATTTCTGTGTTTAAATACTTACTACAGGGATCAGTCCTCTATCATGTTACTTTCAGGGCAACTTAGATAACTGAATCGCCAGTAACCGCATCACTTCCTATCACTTCTCCCTATTGCATTAAGCCATCCTATACATTTCAACATGGTGGGAGAGAGATGCTGTCTATCAAAGTCACTATTTCAGTTCCTACTCCAATCTAAATATTATAGCGAAAGGACTGTTTTCCATTTACGTCCGTTCGCCCAAGATAACTCGCTTTTCAGGTATAGTTACATAATCGTGCCTCAATAACACCAGCGATGTGTAGCATCTTCGTCGGCTTTGCCTTCTAAGATATCCCTTCTCGGGAATTACTGTGATTTATCTTCTCCATTATTAGCATTGCTACATTCTATAGCTTATGTCGTTGAATGTCGTCTACCACAAAACACCCACTACAATGTTAATTTGTCCAACTTTTCTGCCTGCCAACTGTCGATTATGTGCATAAGGAGTTCAACTGCTTAATAATATGTACTCTTAGAGTCCATGTTTTAACCCCCATTGAAGTCATGGCGGTTGCTGAATTGAACTAGGTGGTCTACAGTACTGTGTTGATTGCTACGTCGGCAAAACCACGAGTCTGACTTCGCAGTGCTTGTCATAGCCTCAGACACCAGCCAGTGTACTTGGATCACTCCTTTATTAAGAAATTTTCTTCTTCTCCAGATCAGGCTACATATACATCTGTCCTTTCTTTTACTCTAGGCATCAATTTCTCCTTCCGTGACGACTAGTATGAGTAATGATAATCTGAAAAGCGAACTGAGAGATATTGGATGATACGAGACAATATTATGACTTAGCTGGTATATTGGAACTAATAGAGGCTCTTATATATTGCCCGGCAAACAATGTTTGCTGGGAATGGTGAGCCCGGCAGAATTGTGATGACTATCTGAAAGGCACTAGATCAATGCAAATGTTAATCAAGTAAGCACCATCCCAATAACCAGGACATTTACAAAGGCGTGGTCGGTGCTCACGTATAACTACAGTTCCGCAATTGCAATTCCAACCAGTCCATGCTGCTAGCCCAGTGCTAAGGTGGTATGTTGTTGAATACTGACACTAGTGACAATTATGTCAAGCAGCCTTGGAATGGTGGATATTATACATGTTAAGATACCGGCTATGTTTTCTCGGGCGATTCGAGTAATTAAGATATTAGACTTTGGTCGACTTTTTTACAAGGATCCTTTGCTAGCTTGATTTCCTGGGGCGGTTCGAGTAAGTCGGATGTTAGATATCTGTTATATAAACCACGAGCCAGAAGAACATTTTTTAATAATTAGAACGTGTTTGTTAACTTTAGCGCTGGGAGGCTCGGCCAGGTTTGTGTTGTCATACCAAGCTCCAAACCATAAGGAACGCATAGTTCATTCCCCTCCTTGGTATTATTGCTCGTTATAAACCATCCTTATATAGTAATAGAATGACTTGTCTCACAAACCTATGATTTCAGAGGGCCCAGAGCATGAAACTTTGATTTCTAGTGACCGGATTACACCTACGAGCAATACTCAGTACAAAATCCCATCAAGAAAGATCAGTTCTCAACCGCCCGCTATACACCGACGATAACATCTATGTCTCAGGGTTCGATACATAGAATGGTTACCGCGGTACGTTTGAAAAACGTCTATCAATTGTGATCCTGGCAGCCAGCAGTGTGGAAGCGAGCCACTAAAGCACAGGGTGGTTGGTGAAGGCTGACTTTTGAGGCTGAAAGCAGTGAATCGTAAATAAAGCTGGGTCTTGGCATAAGTGGCCCGCCAATTTATTTCAACCATGGCTAAGCTGTGACACCTTACCAACTCAAGACTCCCACCACGCAATCAATCCTGCTTGAAACACCACTTAATATACCGCAGATAAGCAGTAATCATGGCAGATAACGAAATGGATATCGATGTTCCGGAAGAGGAGATATCTTCCAAGAACGGACCAAGCACTTCCTCAATGGCTACCCATTCCGCCGCCACAGCTGTGCGCTCCATCGAAGGCTGGATTATTATTGTCACCAATGTACACGAGGAGGCAAACGAGGAGGATCTGAATGACAAGTTCGCTGACTTTGGCGAGATCAAGAACCTGCATTTGAACTTGGATCGCAGAACCGGTTATGTGAAGGTAGATCATATCTAGCTGCTCGCGCACACAGTAACAGATGGCTGATTCATTATAGGGGTATGCGCTGATTGAGTATCCTACCTTGGATGAGGCTCGAGCTGCAATTGATGGTGCGCATGGGACGAAACTGTTGGACCAGACGGTAGATGTGGACTTCGCGTTCGTTCGGCCACCGCCAAAAGGTAGAGGAGGCCGTGTGCCTCCCAAAGGACGGGCAAGGAGTCGGAGTCGTAGCCCAGGTCAGGACACGAGAGAGACAAATGAGGGCAAGGAACTCATGGAATGAGGATAAGCCCAAAATCGGAAATACGATAAAACATGGAGGGACAAGGGTAAAACGCGTCATCTAGCCGATGTGTTCTATGAGACACGTCGGCGCATATAATATGGCCTCATTGGTATGTTACATTTGGAAGATATTGCGTGTCTGCACTAACACTATATTCAGAGCCTATACCGCGAAATCAAATGATTTCGACATAACTTTGCACGTTTCCACAAGATTTCTGAATTATGGACACTAGACGGCCAATATATCTCTTGATTCGTCTCTCTAGTCTCTGCATGCTATACTAATCTTGCCCTTAAGAGTTTGCGCGTGTAGATTGAACTCGTGCACTTTGACCCAAAAGAAGTCCAAACTCCTATCCTGACATTTACAACAGTCGTATTGATCCGGGCTGAGTTAATGGAAATCCTCTGGCATTGAAAATGATATTTTCGTGTCCAACATTCTCGAGGATACCGGACGTTAATCTTCGGAACAATTCTTAAAATCATCCATTATTGACGACAAGCCCAGGCTCGTTAGAAGCACAACTATATCCTTGGCAATTGTACTTGAGCTTAAAAGCATGTATTAACTCCGGAAGAATTAATATCGTGGTCTATTTTAGAGAATCTTTTAATCGAGAACATCCTTATTAATGTCGGCGGCTGCTCGTGCAAAGTAGTCATCACCATCGAACAGTGATATCATGATGTTCATTTCAAGAATTTAAGCGGGTTTATAGGGCTATCTCCGCAAAATCCGTAAGTTCAACGACTAAGTTGGATTTGCAAATGTTTAAATAATGTCGAATTCGCGATTCTCTCTAATTTTCATTTCAGTCTTTTGTGGTATTCATAATTCACACCTGTAATAGCATTCAAGAACTAAGAACGACATTTACTGCTACCGAGATTCAAGCTTATCCTCCTCAACAACCATCATGACTTCGCCCATATCAAATATCGTACTGATCACTGGTGCTAATCAAGGAGTAGTATGTGTCTACCTACTGGCCCCTTCTATTTGACTGAGCTGACCGGTCTAGGGCTTTGCAACCGCGCGTCGTCTTGCTCAGCACAATCCAGATTATCATATACTCCTAGGCAGCCGAGATACCAGCCGTGGTGAGGCAGCAGCATCGACGCTTCAGAAAGAGAATCTCTCTGTGGAAGCCATCACCATAGACGTCACGGATGATGCTTCGATTACTGCCGCAGCAGAATTAGTAGCTGAGAAGTACGGCCGCCTTGATGTCTTGATCAACAACGCAGGCATCGCAATTGATGCCGAGTTCGTCCCTGGTTCAACATCCATTCGCAGCGTCCTGCAAAAGAGTTACGACGTCAATGTCTTCGGCGCTATGCAGGTCTTTCATGCATTTGAAGCACTACTCTCTGCCGCCCCACTCCCTCGAGTAGTTTTCATCTCCAGCGACCTTGCATCATTTGGCAAGGCTGGTATGTCTGCACCTGGCGAGTATAGCATCTACCGTAGTACCAAGTCGGCGATGAACATGCTAGTATTCAGTTATGCGCACAACTACAAGGCAAAGGGGTGGAAGATCAACGCCTGTTGTCCTGGATATGTGGCGACAAATCTGAATAACTTCAATGGAACCGGCGAAGTGGAGAGCGGTGCTGTGAATCCTGTGCGGCTGGCGACATTGGGAAAAGACGGAGAGACTGGTACCTACACTAACGCACAAGGAGTTTTGCCTTGGTGAGCTGTTGTGATGGTACCTATTCTGCTATATCGCTGGTTTGTAACCATGTAATTAAAAGAACACTTGCTAGTCAGTAGATTTTGTATGAATAGCCGGAACGAAGCTAATGAATAACGAGCACGTTATATGACTTCGGCTTCTTTTCCTGTCACTCGAAGATGTAAAGATGGTTGCCTGCAAACCATAACAGAATAGGAGCTTTTGTCTTTGCTTAATTTGTAATTTGTGTGATACCTTAAGACTTGTTAGGTGTCGGGTAGCCCACTCACTCTCCCGAGCCTCCGGACTTGCCGAAGGGAAGAAGCTGTCAATACCTAGAACTCGTGCGTGCGTGGAACAGCGCCCAAGGACGGTGTGAGCCGCGTAACACAGACAGCTGCATTTCCTCTGTCGTTGCAAATTGAAGTAGACTTCGGGATAGCTACAATGTACATTTCCAATTGATGTTGCCAGAGAAATGCTCACAACGACGAAGATCTCGCTTCGGCAACTCGGGAAACAGGGGGCTCGATGACGTAAGTTCGTCTGGGTAGAAGCAATAGCTGGAACTGTAACACTTACAGTACGGAGTATGCCAACTTGCAACTGCGCAACCCCGAACCTTGAATTCTCACTAACATCACCCCGTCCTCCACACCACCATAATCACCCATCCACCAGTCAACAATCACCACCAGCCCAAATGTTCCCACCTTCTGTCTTTAGCCACTAGTCAAACTTACCAAAAGGACAAAATGATTAAGTCATCACGGGACATCCCTGGCCTTGGGAGAGGTTAAGCATTTTACACATTTGCTGTCCCGCTTCTCTCGTGTGTACTTCACCCCCCTCTTAAGCACTTAAAGCACTAAGTTCTTTCTTATCCTTCTCTTTTCACTTGCCCTCTCTCTCTCACCATGTCTCGTGAATACGCGAATAGCGTTGACCTGCCGCGGACTAACACTCCGTTCGCCCTTAAGGAAGCCATCAATGCGGCTATCACCTCATATAGTTCGGAAGATGAGCGCGATATCGTTCCACGAGCACCGAAACAAGCAAAACATGCTTCCAAACCCAGGAGAAGTCCTCTTACTTCTATACCTTCACAATCGGTAGTGCCCACCGAGTCTATGCAACCTTCATCCAACCCCTCGAAGACACCTAGATCCAGCCCCGCCACCCCGACAGATGTAGAGGCACCACCATCACCTACTTCCGAAAACCTCAGAAACGAATCTATAGCAATTACTCTTGGCCTGGCCCATTTGCCGGAAGCTGAGTTTACCGAGTACACGATATGGAATGCGTCCTTATCCAATTTGCGCGTCTGCCCGATTGATCTGACTTGCACCAACCCCACATACTACTATGTTGAAAACCGAGCCTTCATTCCATCACACCCTGGAGTGACCCTTCGGTTGGGAAGTGACAAGATTGCCCCAATCATCGCTGTAGCTCACCTAGATTATTTCTCCACAAAGAATCTCCTTGGTCTTGGTGATCCAAAAACCAACCCAATGGGGATGAAGTGGGAGAAGCTGCATAAAGACTCGTTCTGGACACACATGAGATATTCATTCTCGTATGACTTTGGACTAGGCGAAGGCGAGGCGACGAGATTCGGGGACCATAGTGGAGTGCGGAAATTCGAATGGCATCGTACGAAATTCCTCTACATGGTGCTAGATCAGCCCAATCTTGTGTTGGTAGAGGAAGGAACCCATGACGTATATGCGGAATACAAAGGGGGTAATTTTGGGCAGGTACAAAAACAGAGAGGGGTTCTGAAAATCAAGAAAGGAATGGGTGAGGGCTGGGAACGGATGGTTGTACTAGCTTGGGCAAGCATCGTGGAGCTGACGAGGCGACGAACAAGGGAACGCAGAGTCACAGCCCTCTTCGGACGAGTTGTATAAAGATTTTTGACAAGCGAAAGGAGGTGATATATGATATGAATGACGATTTTGATTGCAAGCGTGGAGTTTGGTGCGTCCTTAGATGCACTTCTTGCTAGAACGTGCCTGGGAAGCTTTTACATAGATACCATAGAAGATAGATAATTTTAGTACTTTAAACCTACAACGTTTGCACTTCCAGCTCAGTAAAGAAGTTTCATCCGTATCCATTAGAAACATTCAGCACCTAGTAAGAGATATCCAAGAATATCAATATTCGTGATAAGAGAGTTAGTAAAACTGACAACAAGTCTTCCAGCACTTTCAAATACCACGACTACATTACCACCATAGCATTCAAGGTTTGTAATTTATCATCGGCGCAACCTGAGGGACAAAAACCGTTGAACACCATCGCTATTTAGTTTACCTCGGCATCACTGCACCACTAATGAAAGGTACATGTTAGGTACTTATAATACTGTGCTACATCGCCCAAACAAAAATACTCATAGATAGATGATGGGAACGTTTACCTGTGTACTTGCATGGAGTGGTGTTCATTTCTATATAATTTCTGTATGCAAATTCATTCTTGTCTCCATCTCGATCTAGAAGGATGCTTTTCTTGGGAGCCTCCAATGATACAGTGATGGTTCTCATTCACACGTACTGCCATTACTAATGCGCGTACATGCATATGGTGGTATGATCAATTTATCTTATTAACCCCGATTTTCTTGGTTATTGCTGTACAATACTACACATGTAGCTCAGATGTTACTATGAAACTCTGGCAAAGGAAATGAAATTCGCTGTAAGAAGTCTCAGGTTGAGGTATTGTATTAGTGGCACCATTGGCAGTTTCTCCGCCGTAATAGAAATCATCAATGAGACAAGAGTGTAAGGAAACGACTTCCTCTCACTCATTAGTCCACTCCGAGATTCTGCTATTCTTTTCCTTCAAAGCCAAAGGGCGGCACTAAATGAGAAATCCATGTACACTTGCATCTCAGGCTAACGAAGAAGGATCCATCTTTGGATTCGATAGCAAGTTATTGAATTTGAAAACTAATTCTGTGATGTGGAGCGGAATGATCGGAAATAGATCAGAATGTCGGACTTTGCTGTTCGTGACAACACCAACCTCACTTTCAATGCACAATCACTTTTCCATTAAATGGGTGATGAGAGCAAAACATCTTAGCAGGTAAGAACAGAATTTGGCTCATATAAATTCACCTTGCTTTCTGAAATTTGGGGAGGAAAGTGTCGAAAATAACAGAATCAGTAGAGAAGTGTCTATGTGACCCACTGTAATCCTTTCTGATTGACAGATCCCTAATGAGAACCAGCTAAAATCAAACGGGGTGGAATTTGGCGAGTCAACTTCATAATATGTACTTGTCATGTACAAGCTCCCATTCCTATGCGATTCAATCTTTCATTGGCGGCAGATAACACACCCATCCTTCAAAGCATCATGGTTGGCTGTATGCACTGTGGCCGTTAAGACCGGAGCAGTTCGATTATCTAACCCCAATTATGCAACTTGACTACTGTGATGTCGCGGCAGACAATAGAAAGCATGGAATACTGCTTCAACAATTGGTTGCGTCGCGTTGAAATTCTTGTTTCTTGTTCTGCATGCAGATATTTGCAGTATGGATTTTGGTGGCTATAAGTAGTGGCATGCCTAAGTATATATAACCTTTGTTTTGATTCATTGAAACTTCAAAACTACCAACCACTCACTCCACAATCTCTCTTAATTGCTGCTCGAATACATATCTGCAAAAAATACCGAGATAATGCCTTCGCTACCAAAAACTTACAAGGCTGCGGTTTTGGAGAAGCCCAATGCACCATTTGTGATCCAGGATCGGGAGCTCAAGCTTCCAGAAGCTGGCCAGGTTCTGGTGAAAGTCATCGCCTGCGGAGTCTGCTTCTCGGACACTGATGTAAAGTGTTAGTCTTTTTGTCATAGTGATGCTTGCTATCTATAAGTGCCACGAGCTGAGGAGACTCAACTCCCATTCGCTGGGTACTTAGTCTGATCCAGTGCCAAATTCCTAGTCCCTACCCCCCCCCAAGACTTAGAAAGAGCTTTCTCTAATTTTCGGCAGCTGGAGGGTTTGGGAATAGCTTCCCCATAGTTCCTGGACATGAAATCATTGGCGACGTCGTTGCCGTTGGTGACGGTGAAAAGAAGTGGAAGGAAGGCGCACGTGTTGGGGGGCCGTGGCACGGAGGACATGACTCAACTTGCACTCAATGTCAAAGAGGTCAATTCCAAATGTGCCAGACCGAAGCAGTCAATGGTGTAACTATGGATGGCGGTTATGCAGAGTATGTGCTTCTTCGAAGTGAAGCCGTGGTTAGTGTTCCCACCGACATTGACCCGGTTGAGTATGCTCCAATCCTCTGCGCCGGCATTACAGTTTTCAACAGCATGCGTAAAATGAGCATTCCCCCGGGAGAAATTGTCGCTGTTCAGGGTCTTGGTGGCCTAGGCCATTTGGCATTGCAATATGCAAATAAGATGGGTTACAGAGTCGTAGCGTTGAGTTCTGGTGACTCGAAACGCGATTTCGCTAAAAAACTTGGTGCACATGAATACATCAACACGTCGAAAGAAGATGTATCAGAGGCTTTGATGGCGATGGGTGGCGCTGCGCTTGTTGGTACGTCAAACCCATTTCATACTAGGCACCAAGTGTTATCTCAGAAGGCTTTGTCAATCTCTTTTGAAGAGATCTACCAACTACTTGCAACGGCTCCTGGCTCTATTTTTACCCCAAAATATAACTCCTTGAACCATACTAATTCGAGTAACAGTCGCAACTGCACCCCAATTTAAGGCAATTGGACCCCTTACTGGAGGTATAGCAGCTGGAGGACGGCTTCTTGTTCTGACTCCTAATGGCACTATCGAAGTCAAAACCTTGGACTTGATATTGAGAAACATTAGTGTTGTGGGATATCCTTCCGGACATGCTTTGGATTCTGAAGAGGCTATTGCGTTTACCAAGCTACATGACGTTCATTGCATGGTAGAGAAATTCCCATTCAAGGATGTTCAAAAGGCATTTGATCATATGGTAGATGGCAAGGCACGTTTCAGAAGCGTACTAGTTATGTAGAGATGTGGAAATTGTCATGGAAACGGTCATCAAGTTGAACTGTTTTCGCCTTTGCGCTCGCTTTACGTTGATTTTCATGCGATCGCCTTCTCATTTCCAACGAAAAGTACATCAAATGGTGCAATTGCTATTGGTGAGAATGGTTTTCATCTAGTGACACAAAATGATTGTACCGGTAATTCAGGTAGTTATCTACAGTGCTTTTCAAAACGATAGGCTTTTGACTTGCCCCACGTGCATACCTGTAGCTAACGCAAGGTTGGGTGCCTACATATAGGTAACCTTTTTGTCCGACTTGTACCTAGAACTTTTACATGGGAGTTTGGTAAAACTCCATAAGATATATCTTCGGATATGAAAAGCTAATTGTATTCGATTTAGAAGTCTGCCTTGAACTTCTCTCCAGTTTCTGATAGTCAGGTCTAGAATGCATAAATTCGGATAGCTGAAAAAGACAGAAACGGAAATCTTTTTACACCAGAGTTTGTTTCAAAGTAAACCATATTATAAGTAGCTGATGTTCTCACTCAGATGTATTTTGGTAACTAGATCAAAACTGATCCCACAGCATTTTATAGTTGGAACCACTTCTGATAGCAGTATTAGCTATCGCTGACTTCTAATGCATCACAGGATTGAGTCATCTTCACACCACCTTGCCGTAAACAGTTTAATCTGCTCAAATTATTAGCTAGGCACGATTACACACCGAGTGGTTTCACGAGAATTTCTGAGTTAGGCAACAACATCTGTCAAACTTTGATCTATTTTGATTGTCTTGAAATTTCTAAGACTAGGCAACAGATGTGGCGTCAAGTCTGATTTGGTCTATGGTTAAAAATATCAGGCCAACTAGGAACATACATACAAACTTCTCTTTTTGGAAGAAGGGCAACGTAAGACGGTTAAGTATGCCCAATGAATCCCGACATTGTACGAAATAAGTTGTACATGAGTTTCCTTTTTAAGTCGTGGCAGCAGAACGGAAGCCGGTTCGCTAACCACCATCTGCCAGCGAGGCATCCTGCAGCCTTGTTTCTTTCGCCCGACTCGAGTTATTAGTGTCCTCTGTCTATGTTTCTAATTAAATCCTTACTTTTCTTACACATGTATGCTTGCGAAGTTATATTCCCCCGGAGCTCGGCTGAATTTAGGGCTACTTCAAACAGTAACTCAACAAGTGAGATTTAGTAGGTTTTGCTCATGAAGACACAATTTTATTGGTCTATACTTTTACATTATATGCTGAAAATTCGTGGCATAGTTCCAACAAGCCTTTGATGCGCGCTCTATGAAAGTGACGGAAATGTTGAGCGATCATTCGACCCCCATGCTGTGTGATTGTTGCGAGGAAATCGAGCAGGAAATATCTGGAGACGAAAATCATTCTGAGCACAAGGCGAACATAGGTGACTGCTTCGAACTGTTTGATGTCCCTTGGACACATGAAGCCAATTCTATTCAAGGTATGGGTCACAAGCAAAGTTCGGCTACCCATCAGGAGAGAAGCGAGAAACGAAGTTCTTTGTGCACAGGTTCCCCCAGAGAAGAGGACATCTCTGAAGTTGATGGGGGTTATAGTGGGCCAAAGGACAAAGTAGTAGTTTCATTTGAGAACAAACTGGATAAGCTATACTTTGCTAGCGATCACTGTCCGGGGAGTGATAGAGGTGCTGCCACATACAAAAGTGAAAGAGAAGGGAAAGAAACCCCACACTGGGAAAGTGGCTCACAAGGAATCTGTTTATCATTGGGTAACAATTTTCCTGAGATAAACACTGGCAACTTCTCGGGATTTTCATTCGAAAATGAAGGCAATCCAGTACATGAATCTCAGGTGGAAGAATCTGTCAATTCAGCAGCAGAAGCACTTCAAATGTTTGCAAATTCGCAGAGGAAATTTGAAGACAAATATGAACAACGAGAATATGGGGAAGATAAAGATGAAAATGAGGATGAGATACATTCTTCAGGTTCTGAATCATCAGAATGTGATTATCCTCTCAGTCCTGTAAGGTCTCAATTTCAATCATTTCAATCCTATCTAGGGTGCCCAGCTCTACGAAGTTGCTCTACTCAAACCCCAGAAGTATGTGAGCATAACTGTAGCAATGGTTATCGCATGCAGTTGAAACTACTAGAGGAACAGAACAGGAAAAGACTTATGGAATGCAGAAATGAGCAAATTACACAATTCTGTGACATAGATGCCGAGAATTTAGGCTCTGATGACATGAATTGTGAGGTTGAAAAGCAGGCCAATACAAGAAATGACCAGGAGATAAAGCAATTACCAGAAGTTGCGGCAGCTGAACTACACGCCGAAGCCCTGCGCAAGGTACATCGAATTAAGAATAATTGTGAATCCAAAGAATTGCCTCACAAATCCCCAACTAGAGCCAGGCAGGTACCTGAGGCTTGGACACAGCACCACATAGACCTTCCATGTTTGACTCAGCAGTACAGTTTTTCTATCACCACGACCAAAGATCAAACAACAGTTCAAGCAGACAAGAGTCTGAGCATAGAACATATCACTACGGTCAGCGAAACACGTGGAGATACATCAAAAACTGTTACTACGATCCAATTCCTCAGTCAAGCCTCTAGAGGGCAAGATCAAGCTGTTAGTTCTAGCACTTTGGCAAATCTGTCCCAAGCCCCCCATCTTGTCCACAACACAGACTTTGCTACAAGTATGTCCGGGGCACAGGTACTTAACGAATTTAATGGACCTCAGATGCAGCCATTTGCTAGTTACTGTCACCCACTCTAGGACTTTATGACTTTGCTACTTGACTCGTAAACGCTTCATTACTGGGAGATCTGCGAGAGTTTGAGGGTTGTAAAGACTGAAAGATATAGGTCAGGTCTTTACAAAGATCTGCGAGAAATGTCAAAATATCAGAAATAACAAATAATTTAGTACTTGGTTGTTACTTAATGTGCTTCCCTGAGCGGGTTCCTCAGGCCGAGTTCAGGGTTTAAGGGATGCAACTCATCAAACATATAGTGAGCAATTCTTGAAAGTGATCTATTGTAGTTTCAAGTTTCAAGTTTCAAAACCTTTGGGCACTTTGCCAAGACTGAATTGCCTTACCCAGCTCAGATACCGAGGTCCTGAATATCAGTATTATGTATGCTTCGGCGATGGGCCTTTTTCTGACACCGATCAACACATGCTACTCTAAGCCGAAACTCTAAATCTGCTTTGCCACATTTCCTTTTCCGAAGTCTAAGCGCTAGTCAACGGAACAAACGGGTTATAGCGTTGACATGCACCTTGCAAGAAAGCCGTTGTGTGCGCGGCGGCTCCAACCACAAAGGCCAAGTTGAGCTATCATTTGTGGATGGCTGAATCAAGGCATATTCTTTAGTTCTGTCTGGGTCCAATTGAGGCTTGCAATTAATGGCCAGGGATACATACTGAGATCAGCCTCATACAATTTGTGAGCCACTTTTAAGTGGTACCACGGATGACAACTCGTTTTCAGCTAGATTCAGCCCTATGAATGACAGGGGACAGAGCTGTCCAACCTATCTTTCCACTCTTCATTTAATTTTGTTGAAACAAATCCCATTATCTCGTCTTGATCCCCAAGGGAAACAATGGACTCAATCGCATATCTTAATCCACGCAAATACTCCGCTTCTACTTATAGCCCACCGGGTGAGGCTGGACTTGAAGTAGGACTTGACCCGTAAGAAAACACCTACCCTGAGACGACTTCGCCGGTGTTATTTGCTTTTGAAATACACCCGAGTCAATGTGTATTCCGAGAACTAAAAACCTCCTGAACCCCGGTTTCAATCTCCAAATTATCTTAAGAAGCAAACTAAGCATTTCTCAGGTATCGAAGTCCACACACTGGCTGGCCGGATGCGACAAAATCCGTCTGGGGACTTGATTCGAGTAGCGCAAGCAACGACCGCCTAATAGGAAACGAGCAGGCAATAGCAGGGAATGAGCCAGCTATTGAAGCAAATAGGAGCCTAAGAAGTTCTCCAAACCTGAAAGCTGGTTCTATACTCAGGTCTTCGATATTTACTGGATACTGGTGGATAATTGCAATGCTATTTTTTGCCTTTGGAGTAGGAGTCGGCTCGGGTGTTGGACTCGGAATAGCACTGCGTTCTGGAAAATGTAGTCAATAGGGAAGTATGTTAATATCCCGTGCCTCATATTGAATCAATACTAACCATATAGTGGATCACACTCATATTTCTCTAGCATAACGAGAATCGATCTGCAGATTTTGCTACATACATGAGCTCTGGAAACTCGCGACCCTCCTCGAAATATACAGATATTTCTAATTATCGAGACATGGAGTGTATTTAGGATACAGTGGATGGTGGCGATTTAGCGCCTATCTATCACAACGGGAACACGCGCAAATGATGGTATCGAACTCACAAATATGACCAGTCACTGTGACTTCTGCATGGTCCACAGAACATCACCACACTTCAATCAGCTTTGGTGGCGAACACGCCGAATCAAGATGACTGCGTCAGCTGGAAGGGGTAATTACTGATACCACATATGATTTGGTCTGGAATCTGAGCTCAGTTACAAATTTCTAGACACTCAAGATACTAGTGGTGGGCAGCGCGAGCAACTACCACATGGAGGTGACTTCAGAGACAGAGCTTAACATCAAGCTCATACAATGGATTTCCAAGGACATTGGACATTAGCTGGATGAATTAGCGAACGGAGAAGTATGGACCACGAGGGATTGCTAGACTAAATCTTGAGTAAGCTAGAAGGATCTCGCTAAACCTCAGCCGCTGTTCAGGGGCTAGGAGGTTTCCTGAAGATTCCACTTTCGGGCCATAGCTGTACGTTCTGAAAGTCCTAAAGCTTCTGTAGAAGAACAAGAAATTTATATGAACTCTTCTAATCCATACATCATCTGATTTCCTCTTTCAGTTAATTTCATGGCACATCTCTACTTCAAAAGTTTGTCTTCCACGTGATCACGCTTATGTTTAAGGATTATGGTCAGCCGCTTATTCAAAAGGCTTACTCGGTGGGAAGATTCCTTGGCCGGCTATTATGCTTCTAGGATTGCCGTCTTGTAGTTGTTTTCTGAATGAACCAACTGTTCTCCAATATGACCACGGAGACATTTTCTGAGATCTCCTTAAGGAACAGGCGGAGGATCGGTAATCTTTGCAAGATCTCCTCTTCCAGACAAAGGAAAATGTCAGATATGAACGAAGGATTAGTTTTAGAGAGCCTCGGAGTACTAAAAACTTACAATGTCCGTCGTTGTGTTCTTTGTCTTTAGCTTGAAAGATCTATTGCCTAGTGTTGGATAATTTAACTCCAGGGCCGAAATGATGTTATTATTAAATGCGTTTATAATAGCAGTACTACTTCCAGTGCCAGCTTTCGGAGTGCCTGCCAGCTTATCATTAGTTCAAGCAGACGCTATACCTCAGAGAAGTGATTTCTCCAAGATAGAAAGCGATCATTCTCCCAAGGCGACTAGATCTTCAGGATGGCAACACCCTGGTTTTGTCGTCTCCAAGTCCCAGCTTGAATTTGCGAAAGCACAGATAGTATCTAAGGCGCAACCTTGGAGTTCTGCCCTATCGAAGATGCTTGAAGACGGAGACAAATATGGCAAATACGCTAGCGCTGAGAGGAGCTCGAAGGCACAAGTAGCAGTGAAGTGTGGTCCAACAACGAACCCGGATATCGGGTGTACGGATGAGCGTGGTGACGCCCTGGCTGCGTGGGCAAGTGCATTGGCTGGTTACGTTTCTAGTGAAGAGTCCCATACAAAGAATGCAATTGCTTTGATGAACAAATGGTCTGGAGTCATTAAGAGTAGAGTTCCATTGGTATTATGTTTTGAAAAATATGAAACTTTGCTAATGTTTTACTAGGCCACTCACTGGACAATGCTATTCTACAAACAGCATGGGCAGGCGCGTCATGGGCTAGGGCTGGGGAGCTAGTTAAGCATACCACCGACGGACTCTGGAAAAACTCGGATATTCTAGCTTTTGAGAAGATGCTGCTCGAGGTATATCTTCCAGCTGTCAAGGATGGAAATCCTCGGGTCGCGAACTGGGACTTGGGTATTTGGTTGTCCCCAAACTCAATTGGAAAGCGCTAACAAACCTAGCTTGTCTAAACGCAGCTATTGGTATTTCAGTATTTGTCGAAGATAAGAAAGCTTATGACAACGCCATGAGCTTATTTCAAAAAAGAGTACCCACATATATTTACCTTGAGAAAGATGGTGAAACACCAAAGACAAACGGGGGCAAGTCACAAAGTTGGTTTGGCCAAGAAGGGTTTGGAAATAAAGGCCAAGATGGGCAAATAACCGTCAGTTGCAACTCTACTTTACATTGTATTATTAATTTAGGGGATTTACTGAGAATTTACCAGGAAACTTGCCGAGATCGCACACACGCTGGCTACAGTCTGTCCTCAATCTCCCATATCCTCGAAACTGCCCGAATCCAGGGTGATGACCAGTACGGAAGTGATGTAGCCGATAGATTGAAGGCTTCTCTTGAATTCCATACTAAGCACTCAACTGGCACTACGCCAGCGTGGCTGTGTCAGGGTAAACCATTAACGAGGGATCTGGAATTCATCACAGAGATTGGCAATACCGCTTTTGGAACGAGACTCAGTCAGAAGATTAATTACACTGAAACGTATACCAAGAGTCACAGACCCGAGGGAACAAATAAGTTGTTTTATGGATGGGAGACACTGACACATGCTGACAACAAGGCTTGATCTTTGAAAGGATCGGGTATATTTGCGAGAGATATAGGAGATACCTCTTTGACAGTCAAGAAATTGCATCAGAACAGTAGAGTTGTAGCATTCAAGCGAAAATAAACATCAACTTCACTATGTCCTAAATCCACTCTCAATAGTTGAGACAGATGCAGGGCAATTCTAACTTGCAAATGAAGATAATATCGAGGTAGGCTCATACTAGGTTAAACTCTGTACTTTATTTCACAGAGCTCTACCGGAGAAGCAAGTTGCCTCGTAATGAAATTCATTCCCAATACTTGAGCAGAAATTCCTTTCATTTTTAAAAGTCCCGAATTTTCAAAATTTCTTTCCTATTGAATCAACTGTGATTATCACACAGGATTTGAGAAACGCATATATTGGTAAGTCTAGATATTACGAGGACCCTAAGTTGTGACCTTTAGCTTCACCGTGTACAAGTGGGCGAGAGAATATCGTCACACAGTCCAAAGTATGGTTACACAATCGAGATCCTTGTGAGGGCTCGGCACATAAAGTGGCACCGACCATGAACAAAGTTGAAGTTCGATTGGGAAACCGATTTTGTGGAAGATCCTACCCCTCTTTTTTATAAGTATAGTATGCCCACACATACCCTACATGAAATGAATTCTTCTCCGTCGGGTGTAACGCGTTACAGGATGTTGTCAGCTAAAGATAATAATGTTACTAGCGGTAGTGCAGCTGTCTATAATGAAGATAGCCCGGAGCCCTGGGGTTTCGCGACAAATCTAAAGAAAACTGTTAATAGGGAAACGTGAGTAGTAAAGATATATCAATGTATATCGCGAGGTGCGAGCTGACAATGCGGGTATCTGGGATCGTTGATATTCAATCTGGGTGCTTTCATCCTCCCTGCTCTGTATGGAACATTGAGTAAACTTTGGATTGCCAACATCGACTCTTCTAAAGTTGTTACTACTGATGTCTACACTTATATCGGTGTAATTGTTGAGGTTCTCAACGAAGGTCTTCCACGGACAGCATGGCTTATCATTGGAGATAAAGCAAATCGATCAACAACTTCAAGGATAGGTCTGACATACACATTGATCACTGTACAAATGATCCTAGGAGTACTACTAATGGTCATCTTCATATCAAGTGCTGACCGCCTAGCTTCTGCATTTGTTCCCATCGAGGTGCGGCGAACTTCGTTGGCATATGTCCGGATATCGTCAGTTCAAGCAATATCATCTGCTCTAGATGTCTCGGTGTCTACGTCAACTAGGGCACTGGATCATCCAGATGTTCCCTTGGTCATAAGTTCAACTAAATTTATCGTTAATATTGTGTTGGATCTCCTCATCATTTCAAAAGTTCATGTTGGTGCGCACACGCCAACGGTCAATATACAAGCTTGGGTACGCATGGGCTGCGACCTGACTTCTGCGGTGGCTGGGTTTTTGTACTTTCTGTTCATAGCGAAACGAATGCAAAAAGAAGAGCAAGAACTAGAGGCCAGACCTAGCCTTTACTTACTCAAGCTACTCCTCCGCCCTGGATGTTGGACCTTTCTCGAGTCAGCTCTTCGGAACGCGATATACCTTTGGCTGATCCACAATATCATCTCAATGGGAGCTGATTATGCAACAGCATGGGGTATTTTCAATACAATCAGGTGGGGAATAATCATGGTCCCTGTGCAAAGTTTGGAAGCTTCTACCTTGGTTTTCGTAGGTCATGCATGGGGTCGTTGGAGAGCTCAGAGTGGCCCAGAAATTAGAAAACCAAAAGCTTCGAGAAAAGATATTATTGGTAGGTGACAGCTCGATTACTTGTAGACGCTTAGACTGACACTTCCTAGCCATAACCAAATACTCATGGATCTCTTGCGGGATAGCTCTTGTGATCGAAATCCCGTTTTGCATTTTCCTATCCCAGTGGGGAATTAAAGGATTTGCATATTACTTGTCAAATTCAGAGACAGTTTCTGTTATTACCCAGAGGATGTGGAAGGTTAGTCATCTCGTCACAGATAATGCATTCCTGCTAAAATGAAGCAGTCTATTGACTGGTGTTACATTTGTTATGCGCTCAGCACTCAGATCTCCGCCATTCTCCTTGCATGCCTCCCTCGTTGGTATTTCTTCCAAGCTTTAGGGTCCAACCTCCTCTGGATGCTACCATGGGCGATCGCTGTCTCCAAGATGCACATGACAGAAAATAACGCCTGGAAATGGCATTCCATTATATTTGGTGGTGCACTGGGTTTCTCCCTCTTTAATGTCCTGGCAGTGACAGCGCTATGGGCATGGTTACTGACAAGAGCAGGCATTAGGCTACCGCCTCTAAGAAGCTATATGTAGACAGGGCACATTGATTGAAATTCGCTGTCCACTTCAAAGCTGTTAAAAATTCCTAAACTGAGGATCTCAGCTTTTCTTTCAAGGTGGTAACGTTTGACTTTCGTTGATGGTCATGGTATCCCATCTCCTTATGTATGCTATATTGTAGAAACACCGTATGCAGTTGATGGGTCGCACAGATTCATATTCTTTCTGGTACACATCTAATGCCTGGTCTCTTCATTATTCACTCCTTTGTGAATCGAATCAGAAACCGAAATTTCCCAGCTCTTTAGTTTTCTAAGAAAACAACATGATCGAGACTTCCAAGTTTCACCAACTAGTTCGACCCTGGCCCCTAAGTGTGATGAATAGCGCAAGTCTTTAATGATCTTATGATTTCTGTTCAGAAATCACAACTATGTAAATTTGAGTCTTCTTTTTCTCACTGAAGTTGACATAATGAGTAGGTTGAAAGTGAGATCTGACAATTCACGTAAAGAAACTAGCCAGCAATCATGACTTAATATGTGGCAATCACAACTTTGCGTTGTGTCAGTGCGGTTCCCACCTCGGGATGAGCGTAGCTAACTCTCTCTTTCCGCTGGGTGAAGTTCCAATGGCATTTGGGTGTCGGAGAGTATCGAAATGCAAAGAGTCGTTCCTTTTGCTATTCCACTAGTCTTTAGAATCTCCCCTTTCTTCTGTAGTACCGCCATAGTTCCCATAGTTTGGGTAATTGCTATAGTCCTGGTAGCTCACAGAGCCCTGGTTTGATGAGACCTGATAGGTCGAGTAGTCCTGGGAGGTGGTATGGCTTTGATCATGGTAATACGTATACGTAGGGTTTTCTTGGACACTTGTATACTCACGAGAGTCCGTGGGATAATCTTCGTAAATGTTGGATTCTCCTTCTTCAGTGGGAACTTCACTGTCTCGACTGGAGTACGCGCTATGGCCTCTGACGCTACTACTGGCTGCCTGGGTGCTATCAGATGCATCGCCATAAGTGGACATGCTGCTTGAATTTCTGTGGTACTGATATCCTGAAGGCTGATAAACATTCTGGTTATAACGAGAACTCTCCGTGTAGCCACCGGGATGTTTAGGGCCTCCACTCGTACAGCCACCTGCACTGCAGTTCCCACCGCAAACAGAACATGGCTCCTTTCTATGAGCTCCGTCAATGAGTGAAACTTGTTGCCAGGACCGACTCACCTCCCCATAGAATACGTCCTCTCACTGGCTCTCTGCTCCCTCGTATGCTCTTCTCTGTGCCCTTCTCTAGAACGGCCAGACTGGGATCGCCTGCTTGGAACCTTAAGATCCTTACGACCCATGGTGAATCAATCAATTTTCTGATTAAGTTAGCTACGAACTTTGTGACATTTATAAAATGGAGTTCTCAAATGCAGATCACGATGCGATACGGCGAGATGAGGCCCTCTAAGGCTTGCCTTGCTTTTTGGGGAGAGGAGGCTTTCCTTATATTAGGTCAGGCTGGGCTGAGCATTGAATTGTGCCAATCAAGCATCATCAAGCATCATCATTTATGACTCCAACATCGCTCATGTTACACAACCTGCGCCTTTCGGGAGATACGCCCGGCTCACTAGCAATTCAGCTCAAACACGCCTATTCCAAGTCACTGACCTCCCACAAATTGTGAATGGAGTCAATTCTCTGCTGCAAGTCACCCTCAGCCTTCTTCGTCGATCAGCATACACCAATGTGCTCAAGCCACGCGCATTTCTTTTCAAGCACCATTTGATCTCGCCCTGCGTCGCAGAAGCCGCCCTTCATAGTTGAGCCTCAGCTTCCTACATTCTTCCAATAGGAATTGCAGTCGACTATACTCTACTGCCAATCAACCGCCGCAACCCTACACCTTTAGCATAGCTCATCGGCAATTGTACCACTTTAGATGATGGTCAGATGCGAAAAATACCGTGGGGGGAGTTGTAACACTCTTAATTGCTGTTCATCTCCCCAAAACGCGCCCTTATGTGGCCATGGCCCTCAACACCCAACTTCAACCCGCAGAAGCAAGTTCACCAACCACAGAAAGGGAAATATGGATATTGTGAGTTCGGGTGCGTCAGTGGTGGCATTCATCACTCTTACGGCCAAAACTGTTATTGCCCTAACAGATATTGTCGGACGATTTCGAGGTGCTCCCCAGGAGCTGCTTCATCTCAGTAGACAATTTGAATTGTTGCATTCCGAACTAACGTTCATCAACAATTTAAGGGAGAGTTCATCCGATGATAATCTCGATCTATTACCCGACGAGGTCATTGGTCTGAGGCATGCATTGAATGTTGCGGATCTAGTTATAAAAGATGTTCAAAAAGCTTGCGAGAAGTATAAACAGGAAGGGAAGGTGAAAACCTATAACAAACTGGTCTGGGTATTTCATGACCAGTCAAAAATGCGAGAAACAGTCTCTCGATTGCAACAAGCTGAGATGAGCCTGCACTCAATCCTGTTATGCATGAACCTGTAAGTGATCATGAAGATCAACCACCGCAGAACTAAAATGCACAAACAGTCGCATCGCCAATCTATCACGGAAAGCTATCGCAACCACGTCACCACTTGCTATCACTTCAACCGTGACCCTTGTACCAAACGCAAAAGCCATTCGCAAATATGTCAGTGAAGCTGCGCAACAAGGTAAACCACCAGAAAACGTAGTATTGAATAGTCTAGCAACGCGCGATCCACATGACAGAAACAAGTTTTGGGGTTCCAAGACCTTTCTTGAAGAGTCGTGGCTTCGTTTCCTCGGATTCCAGGCCGTGATGTCGCGGTATGGGAATGACTATCAGACCACGTATGATATCTCGGGCAGACTGCAGCTTCACCAGCTCCTTGGTGTCAGACTTATATGTCTTGACCTACGTTTGCGACGATTCCCCCTAGCAGGTTTTGGCCTTTCATTTGTCTCTGGTGGAATCCGCTTAAAGAATGTGGTGCCGGAAGATTCTCAAATAATGACAGCTTGTAAACTCGGTGATGTAGTTCTAGTTAAAGAGCTCTTCAGAAAAGGTCTAGCGAGTCCAAACGACGTAACTCCGGAGAACTCGTCCCCGTTACGCGTAAGTTATTCAGCTCGTAAATTGAGCCATTGCTAGCATTGCTGACTTTATTAGTATGCTATTGAGAATGGATCAACAGAACTTGTCAGGGTAATTGTAGACTCAGGCACGGATGTCAACGCGCCATTTGGAAAGTTCATGACGTGAGTCCTACAATTATTAATCCACAAACCTGGAACTCACTCAGAGTAGGAGCCCGTTAGAGTGGGCATTTGCAAGTCGTAAAATGGCCATCGCTCGGCTGTTTCTTGAAAGAGGAGCGAAGATAGATCATATCAGTGCCAAAGGTTGGACCCCAGCCTTCAATCTGTTCGGCTATCGTTGGATACACGGCTCTGATGAACCATGCACCGAATATCTTGATCTTTTATCAGCAGCCTCATTCTCCGAATTTGATATTCAAGACGTTGATGGGTGGTCAGCTATGCATCGAGCAGCAGCATTTGGAAGTTGCGAAGATATTGCCGCACTCGTGAGCCACGGAGCGCCGTGTGCACTTTTGACAACCATGGAATGGGCTCCTATTCGATGTGCAGTCAAATTTGAGAATGAAAATACATTTGTCGAACTTGCCAAACATCTCCCGCCAAGTTTTGTTGATGAGAAGGATATTCGCGGGTGGACGATATTACACGAGGCTGCTAGTATGGGAAGCCGAACAATGTTACGCTTAGTTCTTCGATATGGTGCTGACCCTCATATCACATCTTACAAAACATCTTATTTAGTACCACAAGGGTGCGTAAAGTAGAGACAGGAAATATGGGTTTTCTTGGGTGTTCCGGACCCATACATTGTCTTTGGAGCAATTGGTCAAGCTGTTATTAATACTTACAGTGTCTTAGCTCCCAAGACAGTTCTCAAACCTTGGAGACCTATCTTCCAGATATTAACTGTGGATACTAACACTGAGATAGGTTGGAAAACCGAGCTGTAACAGCAGCAGATGTTGCGAAGAATAAAGGTAAAGAAGCTTATGAAAATTATATTAATGCCTTAAAAGAGACTGGCTATGATGTGACCTATGGGAAAATCAAAGAGGAAATTGAGGAGATGGAGGAAATATTTTGGCCAGCTGAGCTGATTCTGTGAAATGTAGCTACCACTTCAGACATCGCAATTATCATAAGATAATACGAATTCTTGGGATTTCATAGGATCAGCTCAGCAGGCAGGATTATTTTCTCTGCCCGGATGACGAGTATCATAGTCCAGAATTGGACAGGAAGCAGAGATCTGAGAAGGAATAAAACTCTCGCGGCTCTAAGCCAGCTCTTTCTTCAAAAATGGGAAGATAACGAGGACGTCTGATGCAGCGAATGCTTATGTTGAGTAATGAATGTATAGCTAGCAGGTGTCTTGAGCCGAGGCCGTGAAAGACCTCCACTTTGGTGGAATAAATCTAATGCTATTAGCTAGGGTATACTTCTATTCTAGGGGGAGAAATGCATGAAATCTTGAAACCTGACAGAAGTCAACTTATATGGTTCCAGCAGTCTGAGATGTGTAAGGTTGAAAGAGAATTCTAAAGCAGTAGAAGACGCTTTCTGTCTCTAGGCGCACTTTCTTTTGTAACTAGTACACTTGCCAAAGCACGCATTGGCTTGGAAACTCAATTAACATAGCCCATGTTCTATACCAGACTACACTTATTCGTTAACATATAGCACCTCTAGACCAGACATAAACTTTCATGCATCCCGAAGTGTTGTCTGAAGATTAGGTAGCCCTCTTGGCTTTCAACATCAATAATCCTTGCAAGATCTTATCTTATCAGCCCCATCAAAATTATCTCCATAAAAATATCATTGCCAATTGAACTTGCAGTGCAATACTGTAGAAGCTCTTCCCCGCTACAAGAGCGCTATACCACTTACAATATACCAACAATGCCACTCGATACTTCTTCATATTCGCTGGCCCTCCTGCGTCTCGATGGACGGCGCTGGAATGAGTTACGACGTATTACAGCACAGATTGGAACTACTCCCTCAGCAGATGGCTCCTCCTACCTAGAGATGGGCAATACAAAAGTCCTCTGCACAGTCACTGGCCCTTGTGAAGGAGGCGGCACACGCGATCGCGATCGAGCGGATATACGGGTTGAGATCGGAATTGCAGGATTCAGTGGGGTAGACAGGAAACGGGTCGGCAGGGCAGATAAGTGAGTTTCTATCTTTCATTTCTGCTACGAGGAAAGGCAGAAAGAGGAGGCTATATGGACTGCATACTGACTGAGGCCCCAGGAGAGTAAGCGAAATGGTATCAACAATCCAATCCACTTTCGCCTCCACGCTCTTTACAAATCTATATCCCCAAAGCACAATCCATATCGCCCTCCATGTCCTCTCACAAGATGGATCTTTGCTCGCCGCCCTCCTCAACGCCTCTACACTCGCTCTCGTTGACGCCGGTATCCCTATGCGCGATTATGTGACCGCCTCCACCGCCGGCTCCACCTCCTCTTATTCTTCTAACGATGAATCTGCTGATCCCTTGTTGGATTTGAATAGTAGTGAGGAACAAGAGTTACCCTTTTTGACGGTGGCAACACTAGGGAAGGAGGATCAGGTAAGTGTATTGGTTATGGAGACAAGGGTGCAGGTGGGACGTTTGGAAGGCATGTTAGTTGTGGGCGTGGATGGGTGCAAGCAAGTTAGGGAAATTTTGGATGAGGTTGTGAGAGAACATGGAAAAGGAGTCTTACAGAGTGGGAAACTTTGATGTACCTTCATGGAGAAGTGTGGCAAATGTTACGGAACTTATATGGCTACTAACTAGGATGTGCAAAGCATCTTGTGGCGGCACTCAAGGAGCGCAAAAGGACTTGACAAAATTGGGCATGATACCCGGCGTTGGCGAATTCAAGCATCACGAGGCATGAACTGAAGTTTTAGATTCATAATGGAAGGCATAAAGAATCAGAGATATATTGCAAGAATATGAGAATCCGTTCGATAAATTTCGTCATGTGAAAAGTACAGCTAAAAGACTACTTTTGACATGATCGACTAGAGTTCATCATGCTGACTATCAGTTTTATCCACGACTGGTTCTTCCACAGCTATAGGAGTTTCCTCTGCAGCCGGGGCTTCGGCCTCCACTGGTGCAGGCTCTTCGGGCACCTCTGGAACCAATCCAGATGGCAGCTTCAATTTTGCACCTTCACCAAGCCGGATAGCATCAACCCAGTTCTCAATCGCCAGCTCGGTGACATCTGATTCTGTAAGCTTGTCCGCACTTGCTGGCAACTTTCTCCACCATCCTCGCTTGGCATTCATGGCAACCACATCGAATGCCTGAAGGTTTAGAGCTGTCTTGATTGCAGCGTATCCCTCATTGCTTTCTGGGACGGCATAAAAGGGAAACAAGGGGCGCTTTCGGAGCTTGTGCTTGTGTGCGACTTCGGAAAGCGAGCCTACTGCAGCAGATGCTAATGTGTCTGGAGAGCCGGGTAATAGAGCAACAATACAGGTTCCAGTTTTGGGCCCTAGACATTCCGCAGCCAACTCAGAAGTGGTCGAGAGTATTCCGATAGGAGGAGCAGGGTCCGGTATTACAATTGGCTTTTGGGCCTCCACAATTGGATCTGGAGATGGGGTGGCCTCCTCTACCAAAGTCTCATCAGTTGCTGTTGCTCCGGCCGTAGAACCTTCTGACGAAGCTTGAGATGAAGATGCAGATTCGAATTCTTCCTTATCCTTCTTCTTACTAGCTTCTGACTTTTTAGGCGCGGCCTTCTTACTCTTCTCTTCCTTTGGTGCCTTGGCCTTTGGTGGTGCAGGATCCGGGTTTGCTGCAATATTCGTGACCTTTGCTAAGAATTCCACTATACCCGCTTTATTCAAGTCTCCTTCATACTTAATACCCTCAGCTGCCTCTTTGCCCCCTGGAAGTAAAATTAAAGTTGGGTACTTCGAGATGCCAAACAACTCCACGCTGGCCTTTTCTTTGTCACGAATCTGAGCCACACTAATGGAGTCCTTGAATTCGATGGCTACACTCTTCAAGAGCGAGCTTGTCTTGCCCTTCTCTGTGAATAAGATAGCCTTCGGTGTCTCCTTGCTGTCGACCAAAAATTTCTCCAGCGTATTATCATCTACCTTTGTTACATGGTTAGGAATTTTATCCACCAAAGCATCTACAATTCCCTTTGCGGTTCGCGGACCATTATAGTCTTCCACAATCGGTCTTCCAGGCTTCTTGCCAGGTTTAACTATTTTGAGAGTAGGAAAGCCTTTGATGCCAAAACCTCCGCAGAATTGTTTATTGGAGTCCTCATCACAGTCGACTGCTGCAACCTTGACGAGACCGGCAAGGGATTTGGCGGCTTTCTCGTATGCTGGTTGTAGGTTCTTGCAGTGGCCGCACCATGGAGCGTAGAATTCGACAATCTATATATATTAGAATTTCTTTTTGTCTATTCGAAGATGGTGACCATACTGAAGTGTAATTTGACTGAGCAATCAAACGGTCGTAGTTTTTGCCATCAACTTGTAGGACAGCTGAGCTCTTAGGGTAAAGTCCAGCTTGGACTGGCAGAGCTGCCAGAAGAGCTGTAGCCGCAATGGCAAACGCTGGCGTTGTGTGGACCATTGTTGTTATTTGAGGATATGGTATTGTGTAGACTACTATGAAGCTGTAGCAGCTCTGGGGGAGGTCAGTTCATATACTGAGAAGATGTCAAAGACAGTGTAGTGGCAGGTAATGAACTGTCCTTTTTGTAAACTTGAGGCCACTTTGCGGTATTGACACCAAACCTGGGGTAAGGCTGGCCTAAGGCTAAACGGACCTTCAACGTACGCCAAAAGCGACAGGGGGTTGATGCTTTGCAGGGGTTAATGGCGGGGCTGCTTTGGCGTCATGTCATCCATACATCACCAAACTCCGATCGTTGCCTCAAAGAACACCTACCCCTCGCGCGCTACGACCATAGCTCGTCCAGCTATACAGCAATCACTATAACCCCAATCAGTCCTACGAGGGCCTCATATACATCACTATCATACCTCACAATGGCAGCGAACATTCCTGCAAAGTACGTATGAGAATGGGGGCAAGCTCCAGCACTATCAAGCTGCTATCGGCTATCTTTAAGCCTTCTCTAGCAATTACCCTCCTGGTTTGATCTTGTACTTTGCTAACTCCTCGTCCACCCTCAGGCTAAAAACTGCTGACCTTACGAGGTTTATCGTCAGAGCAGGACAACTGGAGCTTGCAAAGCCAGTTGTCGCATATTGGTGCGAGTATTGGATTGTAAACCAAATCCTCGCCAAGGGGCTTCATACTGGCGACAATGAAACAATGGCGTATACTATGAAGCTTATGGATAAGCTAGAGCAGGTCAAATCGGATAACGCGACGAACGATGCGATTGTAGATGATACAGCAGGTCAGGCATACGTTGAAGAATTTGCCCTTGAAACATTTCAGAGAGCCGACAGAGCGGTGCAGGCAAATAAAGTTACGAAACAGACTGCAGATACCTTCCAGGCTGCTGTAACCTTTCTAGAGCTTGTTAATATCTGGACAACGCCAGATGCTGAGACACAAGGCAAAATCAAATATGCAAAATGGAATGCTGTGCGAATCATGAAAGCATTGAAAGAAGGCAAGGATCCAAATGAGTCTAATCCTAAGACTGAGCCAACACCAGAGGAAAACCCACCAGCTCTAGACCCCAATGATCCCGAAGTACGAGAACTTGAAGGCGCGCCAAAGTCAAGGCATGCTTCAGTTGTAGAGGTGCCGGATGAACAAGATCTTGTAGATCGACAAATGGCACGACAATCGTCTGTGGACCAGTCTTTACATCCTTCAGCTCAGGTATCTGCTCGTGGATCTCCTGCACCACCAGCCTTTGAACCCTATCCTCGGGACGGATTTCCATACACAGCAGTCCAGGACGACAACGTTTCGCCATTAGAGCCATCACCACCACCTTCACCACCAAATCAACGCGACGGCTCTGTTGGTGGTGGTTACTTTCCAGAAATACCAACTTTTACGTCTGAGACGCAAGAACCATCGCATCCTACCGCTCCTCCAGATGACTTCATAGATTTGGGGCTCCCTGAACAACCATCCTTTGCGCCAGACACCAAATCACCAAAGGAGCTTGATTTATTTCCCAACCCTAACTTTCATGATCAGCCATCTCCAGCAGGTTCGCCTAGTGAGTAATTTCTTAGTCGAACCTCCATGCCAGGTTCCGAGTAGTTGCTCTTAGACTGCATCCATTAATAATATATGTATAGCTGTATCTCCCACTGCTCCACCACAGGATTATTATCGACAGGTTATACCACCGCCCAATTCTAGCTCTGATATACCCTTTCAGGCACCCCTTCAACCGCAATTCCAGCCGGCTCCCCAGCAAAGCTACCAGCCACCTCCACCACAACAAGCTGCTCCACCGCAAGCAGTTTCTTCCATGGTTCAACCACCTTTGAAAAGTACGCAGTTAAAAACCGATGATGTAGCTATTGCCAAAGCACAAAAGCACGCTCGCTGGGCCATTTCAGCATTAAATTTCGAGGACGCGGAGACAGCTGTGAGAGAGCTTCGGGATGCTTTGAAAACCTTGGGAGCGGCGTGAAGAAGGCGAGATGAATCTTGAGTGACATATATATGTGGAGCGATACTTGTGCAACAATACCCATTTTTTGAAACTTTCAGTTTGGATTCTGGATTCCTAATATGGATGAAAGTGAAACCTAGGTATGGACCAGGTTTTTGGTGAATCCCGTGGTGCACCCAAAATGTTAAGCGAGATATATAATTGCCCGGAAAGGGGTATAAGCGAGCCCAGCAATATCACAAGGAATGTGCGACTTGTCTTCATGGACTGCAAGGTTGTATGTTAGTCTTCGGTTTGTAAGTAAGCAGTATAATGTCATTTTGAAGAAGGAAACCTTGATTCAATAATATTATAACATACGATTACAACCTCAAATCATACCACCAATTCCATTAAGATACTACGATTAGTTATCGAAAGAGATGAAGAACTATTATCATGTGAGAGGCTTCTGCGCCAACTCATTTACATAATCGTTGATCTTGAACCCTTCTCACTGACTAAGAGCGCGGGGAGGATGAGAAGGCTGACACTGAAGACTCACTGGCATACTCATAATTTGCATAGCTCCATTGATTGGCCCAAGGCAGATTAGGAGACATCCAATCATGATATGTTGGGTGATTTACCGTAGCATGTTAGACTTCTTAGTGACTGGCAGTTGTTTTTTCTTACATGTTGCTTATTGGGTATTTAGGGATATACTGAAATGGTATTACGTAGTCATGTTGTTGAAAGCTGGAACGAGCCGGCAAAATTTGGTTAGTAATTAAGACTTAGGGGAGTTTGCAAAACCGGAAATAACCAGTTTAGCAGTGTTAAAACGTCTAAAGGAAGCTTAATCTGATCTACGTTTTCAACACACGCTATTACAACAAGATTCTAACGACGAGCGCGTACTTCTAGCAACGTGGCTACTGCTGCTACGTGTTCTGGAACAATGCTTGCATGTCTACGACATTAGTATTAACACGGCCTTTGGTGGTGTTACTTGTTACGCGGAGGGTACGCTCACTAAAGTGTCCGCTACCTGCTCGTTGAGAGGTATCCGCAAGGTAGGTGACCACAAGTGGAGCGAGAACTGTGAGTTTGTTTATGTCGCTTGCCACACAGAGAGGGCTAGATCAACCGTGAGAACATAATGAGATGCATACTGTCCCCACTATCTGCAGCCTACGATGCAATGATAAGGCAAAAGTTCCTGCTTTGAAACGCAAGCATGAATAAGCCATAGTATTGGGGTATTAACTTCTCAGAGTGTGCCAGCAAATATACACTTTCCACGCTATCCGCTTGTCCCATATATGTCCCATATCTTACTTGTACAAATAATAAATCATTTTCCCCTCGTTAGTCTAACACCAGCATTTCATAGAAGTGCTAGGTGACTATTAATTCCAAAATGACCAGTTGGTCAACCAACAAGAACAAAAGAAAGCAATAACGAGCGCTGAGAACAGCAGCAAAAACAAAAGATATCGGCCGTTAAACAATCACCGTTTCCTCACAACTTTCTCATGATTCTTATCCTTCTTAGACTTTCGGGGCGGCCGATCTGTGCGTGTTGTTGAGCTCTGCCCATCGTTTCCTCTGTTATACATGATTCGAGGGACGCTATCTAGTTCCGTCTCCGATCGCTTATGATCATCTAGAACATAGTTGTCGAATGTACCAGCACAGTTGGTGGTAGAAGCAATGTCCGAAGACGTGAAGTGGTTATACGAGTAGGCGCTCGAAGCGGTGTTATTCCAAAAGTTTGACGCCACAGTTGAGGGCTGACTTGACTCCAAATCTTGATATAAAGCGCTATTATCTGCTCTCGGAAGTGGTATTAGGTTCCAGTCAAGAAGACATTGATGTAACTGAGCCACGCTATACTCGGTTGCTTAGTGCTTGCACTCATAATTTTGAGATAAAATGATACAGACCTAACAACAAATCGTTGGTGGTAAAGAAGCTCAATAATTTCTACTTCAGTCTTTCCCTCGGTCACAAATAAATCCGTGATCCAGGAACGATGTAATGCTAGCACATCATCAACTGTTAATTCGTATGCACCTCCCTCCATTGCGACTTGTGCTTATTCGACCAAAGCAAAATAATTCAGAAAATAAAATGCCGACTTTCAGAATTGGCAGAGGAGCATACAAACTTCCGAGCAAGCACTCATATATTCAGCTCGATTCATAAACCAAATATGAGTTTCCCCATATTGGAAAAATAAGGGTGTAATCATACTAATATAACAATGTTGAGGTGAGACAACCGCCGATGTTGTCTATGGCTGAAGTTTGGCTGAACTTCAACAGGGATGCTTCCCATGCTTGAGCGATCGCCGATTGTGTGAGCAGGGGAAGGGTTATCGACCATGTAGAGCTGGAATTTTAACCGGGAAGATGTGTGCAGTAGCAGCCACTGCAGTATAGTATCAGGCAGGACCTGTATCCATATCCATGGCACCGGGTTCGCCTGCAATATCGTTCACCACATGCGCGCAAGGACGTTCAAGATCTCGCAAAGCTGGAATACTACTAATAGATAGGGTTGAATAATGCCCGTAACTACACTGTCTTGTTCTTAATACCTATCCCCTTGTGAAAGTCGAGTGAGCTAATAGATCTTCCTTACTTAAGACACAGTAGCAAACCAGCAAGAGAGAAAAAGTCAAGACTTCTAGCACCATATGCAGGTCCTGGTTTCGGGTGGCTTTATTCTCTTCCCCGCCTTGTAGAGGACAAACCCGAGAAACAACTGGGCACGAACCTTTTTTGCTTTTTCGAGAATTCGATTAGATGTTGCCATTCGTAAGACAATATGTAAAGACGAAACCAACCTTGGCGAATCCTTCAGAGCCTCTGTAATTAACTACAAATATTACATCAGCGATTTTCCTGCAATAGCGCGTACAGCGCGGCTACAGGATAATCGGATTAATTATACTGTTCGAGTGCAATACCGACAAGGGTGTTGTTGGAATGCGAACCCAAGTAGTAACAAACACTCGAACGGTGTATGGCGCCTCGGGTGCTGAATGGAGTCCATTTTGCGAAAATTCGGTATTTGCCCGCCCCGAGCTGATTCCAGGATCAGTGTCACACGTGGAATAGTTGTATTTCCCCAAGCAAGGTGTCCATCTTTGGTAAGTTAATTTGAAGCCATCCACAAATTCGCTGGTTGGGCATGGGATACCGCCACTGTTTCACAGCCATCTTATTGTATGTAACCTTGAGTTTGGCTTGGGTTGTCACCAGAAAGAGGCCTGTCGATAGCGGTCGTATGACAACTCTTACCGATCTAAAGCAATCAGTGTTAATGCAATGCGCTTCTTTCTACTACACGTAGCTGTGTTGGGTTCTCCGCACGGGATATTCCTACCATGTCTCCTGTGTACAATTACCATGGTATAGCCTTAACATCGCTGCATGAAACTACTGAATGTAACCTTTTGGCGTACGTCGAAAGGTTGCACTAGGCACTGATGAGGTACAATCATCAAAATTTCCAGAAGACGTAATGGTGTGTCTGGAATGAACACCCTGGGAAATAGCGAGGAGCATTCTAGTTCCCATTTCGAGCCAAAGGCTTACAGGGGAACTGAGTATCCTCATACATGAGGGCTAGAGAGAGACTTCACCAACTCCGAGCTAGAAGCGTTTCTCTTTTATCTGCAGCATGCTAGTATAGCGCCTCTTTGTGTGTGAAGAAGTGCATCATAGAAGCCAACTTTGAAAGAGTCAAGCGGAGGTGTTCTCCGGGAATCTACTATTTCCATAAATGAACAAGCTATGGTTCTCCACCAAATTTATATGTTAAAGCCACAGTGGAGAAGTATGATCTTTTCAGGGGGGGTTACTGCCGATGTTCCGATCTATGCTTTGACTTCACAATGCATTACTGACTAGTTCGATACGTTGTATCCTTGCGTCAGATGTTATCCGCAACGGAGAATCCCCATGGTCACAGCAAGTCAACTACTTGAGAAACTCAGTGTGGTAGCAGCTACGTTTCCCTTCTGTATATTCTTTTCCCAGGCTAAGATGCGGTATCGTCCCCCGTAATATCTACTAATTGGGAAGGTCAATTACCTCTCTATGATAAAGGGATGGGTAGATCAAGTGATATCATTTCTCTCGGTAACTTGGTGAAATAGATGTATTGGTATTCCGACAACTACGACTTACTGTCACTGTCGTCTATAATTCCTATAAAAATACAAAGGTGCGGTAGAAGAACTCATTGACCGGCTCCAGTTACTTGTAATGTCTATGTGCCACAATCGCCGATGTCTATGTTCCCTGACATCTTTGTCTTGGAATGCTGGAAAATTATAAGTGTCCGTTTCATAGTATGGAACGTAACATCTTACCAATGGATCAGAAACAAAGATAGACCTCTTGAGGTCCTCCCCATAGCCTCTGTTGTATTCTTCTCTTTCTAACTTGGAGAATTGAATTGAAGTGCTTCTCTGGACATCGTCCATTTTATACATACATGGAGTAGAAATTTGCCAATTCGCTATTTTAAAAAGATCTTTCTTCAGGCACGGCTACATCAGAGGTGTCGTCTGGTACAATCGTATCTGCACGAGTGAGAAAGGACTATAGGCCATGCTTATCTGCCACCGGGAAAGTGGCATGATCTGACAACACCAGCGCTACATTGCCCTGTCGATGTGATGTAAGGTTCTTTCTGTTATCAGACATTAGGCTTCTCCAAAAGCCAGACCACCCTCCAGCGAAAATGTTAATTTCCGTCTCATCCCTATAAGCTGTCTGCACAGAACTACCGTATATTACTCAGCTTACCTGCAGGTTATGCTCTATAGAACCAGAGATAATACGAGCTAAGTGCGAGGTTATTGAGCACAAATGAAGATCTAATCAGGAACATGTAAGGTGTTACACAATGGAGGATATTAGCATGTAGCGGATGATGTTCCGGAGAACAATCTCTATGTAATTTACAGTATCACAGGAACTGCCGATGAACTGCTGCAGTGCAACCTAACACAGCAGATCGCATAAAAGAGCACTTCGAGAGTGCAAAAATTCAACCTCAACTTCGCAGCAAGATATCACATTGAAGTATTTCTACTAGCGGTAAGGAGACCATCCGATCTCGGAGGTTGTCACTCGTGGACATGTTCTACTGCACCTGGAAAGTCAATAGCAGAAACATAACGTGCATTTTCCCCGCGTTTCTCTTGTGTATTGCTGTTATGGCTGTTACCGAAGTTGTGGACTTGGAACGCCGTATAGTTGAGCCCATCAGCACTCATACGTATGTTGCACACCAGCTCATACCAAGCCGTTATTGCCCTTCCAAGAAATGACCTTTATTATACTTCGATACCGGTCTTTTTACATGATAGGGGACTAACACGCCTAGATCCACTATCATCCTCCTGCATGGCACTTCGCAAACAGGAGTGACCTTTTCTGAACCATTGCTCTCCTTCTCGTTCCCTTCACCGCTCAATCCTTCCCCATCAACAGCAACAGATGAACTCACAACTCTCGTACCACTTTTCCCCAATACCCGATGGGTGTTCCCCACTGGCCACCGCCGGAAGACTACCGTTTTCAACGGAAAGTAAGCTCAAATCCTAACTCCTCCTACCACAAAACGCAAAAATTAACATGATTTAGCGAGACTAACGCTTGGTTTGACATCCACAACTTTACAGACCGTACAATCGGTGAACTTGATTCCATCCCAGGCCTTCATGAAAGCACCATCTCGCTCGCGCAGCTAGTGTTGGACGAGCTTGACTTGCTAGATGCTCGAGGGAGCGTTGTGATAGGTGGGTTTAGCCAGGGAGCTGCGATGAGCATTATGCTGTTTTTGTCTGGTGAGTTAGAACGTCTAGGTATCCGCAGAGGCCCTGGTGGTGTCACTGGATTTGTGGGAATGAGTGGTTGGTTACCATTTCGGCGGCAAGTTGGAGAAGTAGTTAGTGAAGCTGGACCTAGTGATATTGGAAAAAGGAAAGCTGCAAGAGAATATGTTCGGCGGCTATTGTTGCTTGATCCATCTTCCTGTGATAACGAGGCATACTTGGACGTACCACTCTACTTGGGGCATGGTGAAATTGACGAGAAGGTTAAACTACAGTGGGGACAAGAGATGAGAGACGTGTTGCTGGGATTGGGTGTCAATGTTGGGTTATCGACTTATGAAGGTTTGGCACACTGGTGGAATGAGCAGGAAATCTTGGATTTAGTGAACGTGTTTAGGCAAATGGTACTGGTGGACAAGACCTAGCGCAAATAAGATATCAATTCGTGCCTCAGAGCTTAACGTACCCTCTTGTAGATAAGTCCGTCACCTGTCTTTCTTGCACAGTGGATATTTAGACTCCAGTATTTAGAACAATTTCGCATTGCAAACGTAAGGCAAATAAGTTTCCGCCTTGTAAGCTAGGGAGGTTTTTAGATATAAAGAGACAATTCCGAGACCTTATGAGCACTGACTTATATTATACAGAAATATAGCTTGAGTGTATCAACAAATTTCAGAAATAAGGTCCCCATACGATGATGCTCTATGAAAATTTGTTCAAGACTACTGCTCTTCTCACGCCTGCGTAGACCAAGAATACCACCAAGTCGCGCTATTGCGTGTGGTAACTCGTTGCACACACTTACGACCCTTACTTTCCAGTCGAGAACCGTGGCACTTGCCAATACACCACATAGTATTGATATCTTCCGAGTCAAAACACTTCACAGCTCAACTATATTCGCACATTTCGACTCTCACGCATTCACCACAGTATCGCAAGCCACAGGATAATTTGGATGGAGAACCTTCATTTCATTTTATCGACCGCTAAATAGTCGTGTCCCTTGAGGCGCAATGCAAAGCCAACCATTCCAATCCGAAACCCCGAAAGAAACAACCGTTGTAGACGCGCTTACATGACGACACCGGAGTTCGATGCAATACGCTAATTATGTGATTAGCTTGGTGATCGATTCATGCGACTTTTATTAAAAAATCGAAGTAGAGGGTGAACTTACTGGCCAAAGCTCAGCTGCCTCCTTTCCTACAGGTCCAGTGATAGCAGATCCCTTCATCTCTCCCTTAGGGTTAACGATCTGTAAATATGATAGTCAGCAATTGATTCCTGATATGTGCTGGTGCGCAAAGTTCCATCCTCTGATCCAAATCATTCTAGCCTTCCAATTCCATTCCTGAATTCGCCGCATCTCTTCTAGCTAGTCTCCTAAACCCATCCTCGAGTGTATGAAATAGATTGCCACTTACGACACCAGCGTTGTCCTCAAAGTAAAGGAAAACACCGTCAGTTCGTCTCCATGGCTTTGATTGTCTGACGATAACTGCGGGCATGACCTTTTTTCGGAGTTCGGGCTTTCCCTTCTTGACGGTAGCCATGACCATATCACCAACACCACCAGCTGGCATTCTGTTGAGACGCGCACCAATACCCTTGACGGAAATGATGTACAAGTTACGGGCTCCAGAGTTGTCGCAGCAATTCATGACGGCACCGCTGCACAACCATTAGCATTTCTGTCTAATCGAGCGCTTTATACGCTTATTCGGGATTCGCTGGAGGGATATCGAATAATGTGTTGTTGGTTTCGAGGAGAACGTACACAGGTAAACCGAGCGTCATCTTGAGCTTTCCACCAGGGGCACCACGTCTGAATAACACAATTGTCAGCTTGAGATCTCATAGCAATAGCTGCTCCATTTGGAGAGCGCATCCCACGACAATCCATAGGCAAAAGGGCATCGCCCACAAACTCCAATCGAATTGGATTCACCCCGAGCCTTCTTAATCCTCCCAACGCTCCATTCGCATATATTCAATCGTGGAAGCTCGCATATTATACTTACGAGATTTTAGCCATTTCGACGGTATTGGATGGATGTCGAGAGGTGTAATTGGTGTTGAAGTTGTGTCAATTCTCAGTAAAAATTGTTTAGTGGGGGAAAGACTCGCTTGACCGATTAGGGTTGGATGATGTGCTCCACTTTTAAAGATTCTGACGTTCAAGTTACCCTACAAAATCTTTATGGCATACTTCAGATGACAGAATAAGGTTAATTGTGTATTATTGAAATGATTAACTACATTATCAAATTAGATGCGCGAGTTATAACAATGAAATTTTGCGATACTTAAATCTCAAGTTTATTCAGTCACGAGACACAGTATCCAGTTCCAGTTCATCAATGCTTGTCAGGTAAAATCAGGAATTTATAATATTTGACTATGATCATCAAATATTTTTTACAAAAGCTAGAATACTATATATCCAGATCTATGCCTACTATACCACTACCTGATGCAATATTGGAAGTAGGGTATGATGCTGGTAAACTCCCTTGCTACGCCAAATACGCCGTATTCCCCAGCCATCGCGGTACACATACATGAAATTGCAAAATTTGACAGGTTCCTATATCCATCCGCGAGCCACAACTTATTTAGAAGCTTTGAATCAGTATTTGTTTACTGGAGAGTTGTCATAGGGCTCAAACTGAACCCTAGCCCGAGATTGGAACTTTGGAGATGGTCTTCGACTTGTTTAAGGCAGTGGTGTTCGGGTAACGTCAACCTCCTTTTTTACCTCAGACTCTGCAAGAGGAGCAGAAACTGTAACGGTCTCGGCCACGATAGGCTCCACAGGTAGTGATGTGTGGATTGAGGCCGCTGGGGATATTGGTGCGTTGAGAGTTGTAGCCGGCTCCTCTTCAGTTGCATTTGGGGGAAGTGCTGTAGGTTCTGCGTCTGGTTCGTCCATCTGGACATCTCCATCATTATCGACAGGTGCTTTTGAATGTGATCTAGAAGGAGCGTTCGATGGCCCGACCTCAGCTGCCTCCTCTGCCTTCAAACTTCGTGTCTTTTCCTCCATGATCTCAGCATTTACCTCGGCGTTAGCTGCTGCAACTGCAATAATTGCAGCAAGCTCTTGGGGTTCTGGTAAAGTGGCGGTAGTACCAGTAGTAGTGTCCATCTCAATGTCGGCATCATCATCAGCAACCGCATCCGGGTTTTGATAATCCATAATGTTTCTTCTTTTTGGAGCACCACTCGCCCGAGTTCCAGCCAGACCATTTGCTTGAGCCTCGCCTTCGTCCTCACTTTCATCCAGCTCGTCATCTCTCGTAATTTTTTTGTCCCATCTATGTTCAGTCATACGAACATCTGGGTTCTCGTCTTCATCCAGGTCAGCCTCAATATCGTCATCCTCCTCGGTGCCACCAAAGATGGTAGCTCCTGGAATAACAGTAGACTGGACTGAAGGGGCATGAGCAGTTTGCCTTAGATTTTCTAGGACTTGAATCTTTATTTTCTCAAGATACTCCCTCGAATTGGCATTCTCCATATTGGAAGCTCTAACGTCAAGATCGAAGTCAGGCCCATAATACTATTATGTGTCAGCTTTAACGGTATTTTAAAGTCTAGAATGTAAATTACCTCGTAGTACTCATTGTAGGGTAGCGAAGATGACATTTCTTGGCCGACCAGAGTACCCGTTTCGTATGCCCAAGTCCGAGCAACATTTCGCATCGTATATCCTCCTCCACCAAGAACAAGCGTAGGTTTGCCGAAACTCTTTACAAACTGCACACAATTCGCATGGCCTTTCATACTCAAGTTAAAACAGCCAAGACGATCACCGGAAAGACTGTCGCCACCACATTGTAAAACAATCGCCTCTGGCTGATAATAATCCATCACGCCCTGAATGACAGGCTCGAACACAGATTTGTAGGATTCATCGTCGATGCCGTCCCGGAGTGGAAAATTGACTGCGTAATTTTTGCCTTGGCCTATTCCAATATCTCGTAGTTCGCCGGTACCTGGGAAGTATTCGCCATATTTGTGAAATGAAACGGTCATCACTCTATCTGTGGTGTAGAACGCCTCCTCAACTCCATCTCCATGATGAACATCTATGTCAATGTAAAGAACTCGCGAGTTGAAGCGCAACAACTCAATAATGCCAAGAACAATATCTATCACTGTCAGCATCGAGCCACGATATATATGCCCAACTTAAACCTACCATTCACGTAGCAGAAGCCACTAGCTTCACTCTTCTTTGCGTGATGCAGGCCTCCAGCCCAATTTACTGCAATTTCGCATTTCGAACGGTTCAAACGTGCTGCACCTTCCATGCTCCCACCTGCACTGATACCGCAGAACTCGAATAAGCCATCAAAAACCGGACAGTCATCTCCAACGTTAAACTTGCCCTGCTCCTTTAAGAACGAATCCATGTTATCTGGGGTAACCTTCTGTAGGAAATCAATGTATTCATCGGTGTGGAATTGTGTCATTTCGTGTCGAGTGGCTGGCTTCGCACGCTGTGATGGATAGTTAGCCAAGTTGCCCATCGATATATGGAGAAGTCGTTCTCATTTGAGACGCGCAAGAGGGGAGTATAAACCTACGTAGATTTCCATCTTCTTATATATGCCATAGTTCATTATGAGACTGTGTGCCAACCGAATTCTATGGGGCTTCATTGGATGCCCAGCAACGTAAGCATAGTTCCCAACGTCTGAATCATAGAAATATGCAACTCTTTTCTTGCTACTGGGCTTGCCAGCCACCGCGACATCAATCGGCGCATAGGAGTTCACGCCAGACGCCATTTTGATGGTCGAAAGGCTTAGGGAGAATATGGCAAAAGATCTCGGATATGCTACAGCATAACAGCTTCTGCTTGACCGTGTGGAAGAAAGGCGTTGTTTAGTTTTGGTCGTGGTTGGTGACTTAAGGATTTTGATTTGGCTTTAGAGCTTCTGTGCAAGCTGAAGGTAGGCAGGATAGTGCTTAGCTCTGATTGGTCATTTGTTACATCCAGCTGCACAATCTTGGCAACTCAGAAAGTGAAATAATGTCGGAACTTATAAAGCAATGAAAAGGAGAATAAACTACAGCTGTGTTCTACTATACAAAACCAAGTCAAACACAAAGTGATAAAAGACAAAAGCAAAAGTTATTGAAGGACACCAAGTGATAGGGAAATCATTGTTCAGCCTTGGGACCACTAGTACAAGGCTGTTGTTAGCTTTAGCAATTTTCCTTCAAACATCTCAACTGCAAGAACTGAAGTACAACATTTGGTCAGTGTGATAAATTTAAGAGTACATAGCTCTTAGGTATAGATTAAACTAACCATTGATATTATAAAGAACAATAGACAACCGCCATGGAAATCTATACATGACGTAGAGCTTCAGCCTCGCGTTGCAAGGCTAGTCATGTGATCTCACTAGTTGCCGCCGCGTCGTGCAAGCTGCCTTGGGTGGCTTGAGCTTGAGCTTCATAAACATCAGAACATCAGGAGAAACTGCGCCAGCCTTTGCAAAACAACGCAACACATTGACTCCTGTCCAATTATTCTATCTAATCTCGAAACCTGTTACTTGTCGAGTCCATCATAATGGATAGATTAAATCGCATGTTGGCGTCGGCAGGAGGAATGGGCGGACTCAATAACAGCGCCCCAGGCTCCGTAAGTCTATTTGGACTCGTGTAATCGTCCTCACGCTGACTTGTTACTTCTCTAGGATAACACGAACCTGATCGATAACTCCGAGACCGTTTATATATCCTCGCTGGCTCTGCTGAAAATGTTGAGACATGGAAGAGCAGGTGTGCCTATGGAAGTGATGGGATTGATGTTAGGAGATTTCGTGGATGATTTCACAGTACGAGTTGTGGATGTGTTTGCCATGCCTCAAAGCGGTACTGGTGTTAGTGTTGAGGCTGTAGACCCAGTTTTCCAAACAAAGATGATGGATATGTTGCGACAAACAGGACGGTAAGAATTCGTGGGAAGGGCTTATTCGGCTATACTAACAAGTGCTTCATAGGCCCGAAACTGTAGTTGGCTGGTACCATTCGCATCCTGGGTTTGGTTGTTGGTTGTCATCCGTGGATATCAACACCCAGCAGTCTTTCGAGCAACTTACCCCCCGAGCCGTCGCCGTTGTGGTAGATCCTATACAGTCTGTTAAAGGCAAGGTCGTTATCGATGCTTTCCGTATCATCAACCCACAGTCTCTCATGCTTGGTCAAGAACCCCGCCAAAGTACATCTAACTTAGGACATCTCAACAAGCCTTCTATTCAAGCTCTGATTCATGGCCTTAACAGACATTACTACAGCATCGCTATCGCTTACCGCAAGACTGCATTGGAAGAAAATATGTTGATGAATCTACACAAGCACGTTTGGACAGAAGGTCTTCAGATGGATGATTTCAAAGTCGAAGGCGGCCGTAACAAGGAGAGGTTACAGAAGCTCGTTGGACTTGCAGAGGGTTATGAGGTACGGGTGAAGGAGGAGGCGGAACTAACCAAGGATCAACTAAAAACTCGGTACGTCGGAAAAGCCGACCCGAAGAAGCACTTGGAAGATGTTGGTCAACAGCTTATTGAGGATAATATTGTGTCTGTATCTCGGCAAATGATCGATAAGGAGGCGTCAGCGCCAAAAGAGAAGAACGGGTTGAATGAACATGCCAACGGAGAAGGCATGGAGGTTGATGAAGAACTATGATCATACTACCACGAACTGTATAATAGGCGTTTGGCATCTGCTGGAGACGGCATATAGGGCACTTTGCGGAAAAGCATAATGCCTGATCGGCACTTAGATAAATCCTAAAGTTGTCAATACAAAGTATTACCTAATTGCTTCGGATTGCATCTCGATTTGGCATCTTGTACAACTTCATACATTCACTTAATGCTTCTTCAGCTATCAACTACATTGGGCAATTTTAACAGGTAATGTTGCTTGGTATATCGATTTCGAGTACTAGCATGCTTGCCTGCCAATCGCATCACATACCGAGCTTCATTTTGTCAGCCATCAAAAACGCTTATTGGTATAGTGCCAACCTCTCAAGTGTCAAGTTGGTCTAATCGAAAAGTAAAGCCAAGTTGAAATGCTGATGTAGAGAGTTTAACACTTGTGTAGCTGGGCGAGAAAGGCTTCCAGACTAGTTCAATCGATCACATCGGAATCACTGAGTCGAAGCTACCTTACCGAAACATCTTTTTATATGCCGTATTATTTCGTTTCCTAATATATTAAAGATACACAACATAGTAATAAAGAGCTGCCATATCTACAGAGTTTGTGGACTAAATGAATAATTTTGACCATTGTAAACACCTCTCTTAGTATTCGGATCTCGTCCTGACAGCTATTCTATCTTCAATCTGATATTGAAATTTCAGCATTTCCCAGCTGAAATGATGCCAAGCGTTGAGTATTTGAGTCACGTTGAGGCTGAGCAACATAAACATGACCACAAGTTAACAAGTTTTGCGACATAGTATTTGTTGAATCATGTCACAGAATATGATCAAATACACTTGGAAAGAGCTGTATAAAGGATAGGACCAACCTTGTAGAAGATATCATGGCTCATCAGGCACACGCACTCCCATGGAGCTGCTTTGCGAACTATGAGTACACCATACGGCCACATATCAGCAGCCTGCCGCAGCTATACATGATAGAAAGCCCCAACCGGCTGAAAGAGCTACAGCACTTCGCCAACGTGTTCGCGAGAAGGATCCGGGAGTTTGGCGTCAGCGAGCGCGCCAAATATGCATCTTCGGAGAGCTTCCAGCAGCGTGCGGAGACCTGGAAGAAATCTGATATGGATCCTAAGATCGAAGTACCAGGGGTTACTTTGGAGAAGGGAGAGGCACTTGAAAGCGGAGAGAAATGGCGGAGCGGAAAGAAGTCAAGAGGACCACATGTAGAAAGAAAAAAGGTCTACTCAGATGCTTTCAAGGCGAAATATAAAACTGTGTATGAGGACTGGGAGCCCTATAAAATTGAATCCAAACAAGACATCGCAAGCTGGATATCACTGTCAGACAGCTATGATGAAAATAGCTGTATTGATACCCTCAAGATCCTTCTGATGGAAGCTGCTGCTGCTACCCATCCGGTGTCGGAGCGTGTAGAAGCAGGAGCTGCTCAGAAACATGCTATGGAAAGTTTATTGCTGTTAGCGAACAAAAAGGAGACTTCTGCTTCGATACGAAATTGGAAACACCGTGGCATGTACTCGGAACACTATGGCATCGAGACGGTGGCAGAGAAAGCGCTGGACGCTTACCTGATGTTTAACTTGTTCTTCGCTATGCGGGAGAATGGATCTGGGATCTGTGAGCTGGATGTCGGACAGGATTGGCTGAAGGAGAGTTCAGGTTGGTATAGGAGTTTTATGGTTCCGAAGGAGGTGGAGACGTTGAGGCCGAAGTACATGAATACGAGGCTTTGGGCTGATGGTAGGGAAATCCTTCCTAAAACGAATTTAATGTTTCAAGCCGGTTATCTATTGTATGTACTAACAAGTTGAAGTTGTGGGATCTCTAGCAAGCTCAAATTACTACAACTCTGAGCATTTGATGCATCGCACATTCCTATTCCCTCAATGGCGAGTAGTTTACGAGAAGCAGGAAACCGTGCGAGATGTGTTGATTGAGGGCGATGAGCTGAGAGAATATCTTAAAGGCGCGTGGAGGATTCTAGTGATCTATGAAGTGTTTTGGAAGGAGATGGGTATTGATATTGAGTGGGAAGAGCTACTAGCAGATACATGCTGGTTGAAATTCAAAGCGCAGATGGTGTTTAACAAAGATAAAGGAAGAATGTGGTTTTACTAGGAGCTTCAAAATTAGCTTGCCTCAAGTCATACTCCAGTGCTCTTAGAAATCCTCACATACAGTGGTTGAGGAAGAAGAAGTATTCAATCCATATAATTATTATTCATGTACTTCCCTGCAACAGGCTGACACGTTGTTAATGGTTTTTAGCTTACAATATCAGAGATCGTGAACATAAATTTCACCATACTTTGATCATGTCAATAAAATCAGTGCTTGTTCTCTCACAGTTATCAAACATATAGTCTGAAGACAAAGAACATCCAATGTCCATTGAAATGTTTCCATATATTTTTGCCATCTAATGACTAGCATGGGACGAAATGACTAAGTATGTATAAGTATGCATCAATGATGTGGTATCTATTTCCCAAATCCTAAACGCCAGATCCAAATAGTAAATGACATCCAAACCATGTATGTATGCTCTAAACAACAATGATATTACCAACCACCAGTCCCTGACTCTGGACATGATATCTTCTTCTAAGCCCAATACTTTTTACACTTTTCAATAGCTCCATAGTGGCCTCTCCACCACCAACCATAACCATGGATATCTGATGATGTCTAAGTAGTCCACTAGGAGTGACCTGAGCCGCATCTAGAAGAGGTCTAATAAGATGCTGGCCCCCGCGTCCCGCCGCTGAAAATCTCAATTGACCATCATCTTCATCGTCGAGGTCATCAGCAACCATGATAACAAGTTTCAATCCCCAATAGGACGGTGTAAAACTAGGAATGTTGCTTAGTTTTTCACTAAATGTGCAACCACCACGCTTCATTACGATGATTTCATGTTTACGCACAGCTTCGTCTGGAAGTTTTGCGGTACATGATTCGTTTGCAAAGTAAATCCTAGTCCAGCTCAAGCTATCAATCGAGAAATAGTGTGGATTTGGAGCTTCAACAACGTCGATGACAGGTGCGGCACCCTTGCCTGTTGAAGTGATGGCAGGTATTGTAGCGTAAATATATGTACGCGGTATCTCAGCTTCGGGGAGAAGAGTCGCCACAGGATCCCGAAGAGCAGAGGTAACTTGATTCAACAGAGATGATAACATGGTTTTGTACTCAGCAGCAAGGCCAGAGGCTGCATTCCTAATAGAATCCTCGAAAGCTAGTTTAGTTTGTGAGAGTGCTTCATCTGATTCTGCAGGAATATCCTCCGCAGGTGCCGTTTTATTGATTTGCGGCTTTTCCTCTATCTGTAAGACAATATCAAGCATTGTAGAATCTCGCACTCGGGCGAAAGAAGGATCAGTCATATCTCCTATCACATCACGTGGTATAAAAACCAGCTCATCTCTTCCAAGTGGTATATTGGCAATGTTCCAAACTCGCCAAGATTCCGCCAAGGGGCCGTCTAATGCTCGAAATGGAGAGGGTGATTCGTAGACCATGCCAAGCTTCAAACCCGACAAGCTTTTTATTAGAATACCCTCATTGAGACGGACTAGACCTTGAGGAGTGAAAGCAAAATTTGATGATCCAGAAAGATTGGGCATAGTTCCGGTTGTTGGGAATTCGATGCTGAATGTAGTTTTGATAGGAAGTTTATCACATGTTCCATTGCTGGGAATATACGAACCAGGTAATGTCCAAGGGTAGTAAGTGTGGTTCAAGGAGCCTTGAGTATTCCCTGCTTGAGTCGGACTTTCCAGCACGAGAGATTCTGTGGCATGGGAATTCGGTATCATGTGTAAGCCAATCAGGCTTGCTGCATGAAAAATATCCGGCCGTGCTGCTGTGGCAGAGATCGTGAATGGGATCGCTGACGGTGCAGCAGGGCAAGTATCTCTGACAGACGGGTCAGCAGATACCCGCAGGTTATTCGTGACTGTACGCTTTCCTCTAGACCGGACCACTTTCTCCTTCGGAATTAATAGTGGATGTCCTTCGGTTGTAAAAACATAAGCAGCGTCAAGCCTATTCAATGGATGATCAGGGTCAAAGAGGAGGTATAAATATTTAGCAGTTTCTCCAAGAAAAAAACTCTCCATACGATCACTCTTCTCACCAGTTCGAACATCTTGCAAACCTGACCAACCGCATCTGGTCCAGCATCGGCGCTTGATATCTTCTAAAACCATCTCGCCTACGTGTAGATACCATGGGTCTCCAGTTGCTCTATAGAGATGATAGTTTGACTCGATGAACTCTGGTCGTCCTGGCCACCAGCCTAGACCTCCTTCCACTTGACCATCTCGGACGGACCAACGCTCGGGGAGGGCGGAATAACGTGTCCATAACGCAGTGTAGAGTAAATTCGTCTCAATGGCTTCTTCCACCTCGCCAGCTAAAGTGAGCAGCCCGGGATAATATGCTCCTAGACTGTCAATCCAATATGCTTGCGGGGATCCAGTAGACAGGTGGACATTGACATAGTGAGGGTGATGGGTGCTGCTGTAGAGATGTCTCCGAATTGCGGCGTGTGCCTCATGCCAGGCATTTAGAAAAGCCTCCGAAGAGTTTTCCTCAATACTCAAAGGAGCATAGATGGTATTTGGGTCTAGCCAGGAGGGGTCGTGCTGTTCGTACGGAATTGTCCAGTTCGGTGTTTCGTGACCAGATAGCAATATTGACGATTTCAGAGCGTACTCGAAAAAACTATCAGTGCCAGCACCAATCCCAGCATATGGTCCGATCCACTGGCCATTCTCGGCATCCACACCAGCTCCTATAAGCCCTATATTGCTCCTCCTCTCCCAAACTGCCCAAAAAGCTCTCTTTGCAAGCTGTTCGAACCTCGGATCACCTGTAAGCCGGCTTAAAACTGTGAATTCCAATACCAAACTTCCGGCTCCCGCGCTGCAAGTTTCAGTGATCTCCGGAGAATCTTCTTCAACTTGGTCCACCACATCAGCATCGTCATGTAGTGGTGAATTTAGGTAGAACGGTATGCCATGGCGGAGATTGACTCTTGGATATGGCATGCCAGTTGCGGTATAGAAAGCAGGAAGCAAACGCTGCGCAAGATCTAGGGCGAGTCGAAGTAACTGTCCGTCGTATTGGAAGCGATTGGGCCATCTAATTGCAGGAATATGGCCTTTCTTCAACGTCTTTGAAGCCTTCTTTGCTTTCTGCGGATTGTATCCATTGATGGGGAGTTCTCCAGATGCAAATAAATGCGCGCTCACTAGTCCACCAACTCCTCTTATAACTGTTTCAAAAACTTGGACCTTGCTGTCCACATCAAACCCTCTTGCGCGTAACCCTTGCCCAGCAGGTCCATTTGTGCCGTCCCCATATTGTGTCACCAACGATTTGACACCGTTCTGAAAGTTGCGCAGTGCTTTAGCACCCGTTTTCGCTTCATCCGGGGGGGCGGAAGCCAAAATGGCAAGCGTCGAGAGACTATCGATCAGAGTGAGAGAGTAGTTTCCTAGAACGTCATTGAGCTCGACATGGCGGGGATTCTGAGAATCTCGAGTGAGCGGAACACAAGAGACAGGTCGCAGCTTCATTATTCGTCAGCGTCATGGATCCCCGTCTAGAGGTACACATCTACTCACCTCATCCTCGGGAAAGGCAACATCCATATAGTTGTCAAAGCCATGATAGAACATTGCGACAGTCTCTTCCCGCAGCTCTGCTATACGCGCAGGCGTCATGGCAGTAGCTACAGCTAGCCATATTGTGAAAGCTAATAATACCCATTTCGTTGTGCATGTCGTCGTCTGGCTACCGCGAGACGTCTCCAGCCAACCTTGCCATGACAATGGCATCACCGATGCTCGTGTATAATGAAAGGCATATGGGCGCAATAGCAGAAGAACTCTATCCTCCGAGTTTTAGCTTGGGCGTAAAAGGAATAAAGTGTTATGAAGCAAATGTAATATTTGATTGCAATGGGAGAAGAGGACAACTATTTAGAGATGTACTTCTATTAGCCAGTTACTAAACCGGAGTATGTCAGCGTCGCGTGACACTGGTCACGTGCGTTTATCTTTCTCATCAGCCATTCTTACTAAATCAGTTACCAAGGAAAAGAACAGATATAGATATGAAGTTTTATAGACTTTGAGTACCTAGAGTGTAGGCTTAAATATATCTATATGATGCAAGAACTGATAGCTCATCCAAGGTAAGCGAGAGCAGTCGTCTAACTACCAGTCACTAAATACAGCGGAAAAATTAAGTAGTTAACCAGCTTAGTCAAAATAAAACAGCTTAGTAATTTTTTATTATGTGACCTGTCCGGTGGACAATAGTCCGAGTTCAGAGGCAAAAGATACACGTAAAGTTACCAGCAATACTTTCCAAACATCACCAATTTTGACAACCGCCATCAAGCTTCAATCATGGGAGATTTCCTCTTCAACATTGGTCCTAGAGCCTAGTGCTGTTTAAAAAAATTATGATTCATAGTCAAACGACATTCTTCTCCAACCATTCCTTCCACTGCTCGCCTGAAAAACCAGAACTGATGCCGCCTTCCTCGATACCATTGAACACCTGTAGGACATATCAACAACATATTTCAAATCAAAGTCGCAAGCCACGCTAGCAATTGCGTTCCATTGACCAGCCGGATAATGAATAGAAGGAACGTGTGCATGCGAGAATGACTTACCACAGTCGGCGTTACATGAATACCCTGCTTCCGATTGAACTTCACCAAAACCTTCAGATCATTCGTTACCGAGTTTCCAGTATTCAGGCTACCGTCTTCTGCTGGCTTGTCGGAAATCCAGAGTTTGTTGAGCAGCTTGTCTTCCGAAACGCCGACACTACCACCGAGTTTGGCGAGACGCTTGTAGGTCTGGTTGCGTGTCTCATTAACGATATTGACGTCGTAGTAAGACTTTGCATCGTCGAAAAGAGCCTGCATTATTAGTCTTCTGTTTTGGAAAGAGATTGCAAAAAAAATGGAAAGTTCAGACTTAGATTGCAATTGATAGAAAGACAAGGGTAGATATACCTTGCTGAAATCCCAGAAAGCTTCTGGTTTTAGCTGTAAGACAGCCACACCTGCCTCATGGACAAGTGTGGAGGAAGGATGCCATGGCTGGATCTGTTGACGGAAGACGATGTCAACTTTACCTACATACTTCTCACGAAGCAATGGGAAAACCGAAGTATAGACGGTGTTAAACATCTTGGCACTAAATGGGCAGACATAATCGAGATAGAGTTCAAGGGTGTGTACAGGAGATTGATTGGACGTGGTGGTAAACCTAGCGCCAGAAAACTTGGGTGCGAGAGCCATGTCGAAAGGTTTTTTCGAAATGGTTGAGGGAAAATATAGTATCCTGTTGACGGCGATGTAATGTGCCAATGGAAGATCGGAAGTACGACTAAGTGATTCGGCAACGGTGAATTTTTTAAGGAGATAGAGACTGTTGCTGGAGCCGGGATCTTTGCATTGCTTGATTCCTGGAATAATGGGAGGTGGTCAGTACAATGAATGAAGCTGAAAAATGATATGGACGTATATATGCGTGTTGATTATAAAGAAATTAGTATGTAGAAGAAAGCTCTAGATATTGGTTTCATGATTGCCAGAGTCGCTTTGGCCGAAAACCAAACAGAATATATGCTAATTAAACAACTAAAAGAGGTGAGATTACTTACTTTGTAGGGCTGTCTGTCTAGGATTTGTAGAGAACCATGGTTAGATGTCGAGGGCCAAAGGGCCAAGGCCAAAGCAGCTGGCGGACTTGCCATACCTGGAACATCCAGCCAATCAAAACAAGCAATTGTCCTTAATAAGCGGGTTGTCCAAAGTCATGTGAATACGATCAATACGGAAGCACTGGATAAGCTCGGCTTTTGATGAAAGTAGAGTCTCATTTAAAGCAGATTGACCAGTCTACGGCAATTTTGAGGGTATAAGGACTCATTATTTTAGTTCACTCCCATCCACTAATCCTGGCAACCAATACATTGCTCGATACCTCCTTTGATTGAAAAGATGGAGAACTCAGTGTACCAGTGAAGATGGAAAGCAAATTTCCTGGACGTCTGTGAAACCTTGGGTGAAGATGAAATGACGAGGCAGAAAATGAATAGATTGGGAGAGCTGAAATAGCGCAAGTCTGCAGATGCAGAATATTGGACATAAGCATTAAATATATGCGCTTTAAACTGGGTATAAAACTCCGACATTTCGATTTGAAAGCAGCCTCGCGGTAAAATATGTACAGGACCATACCAAAAGCATGGTATACAACGTAATCCGAACGCCTTGCCAAATAATTACAAGCCATGTATGTAGTAAGTATTATTCGAACAGAAACTCCTTAAGCACGGGAGATGAAGAGAATTCGGGGTTCAGCAAGATACAGCTATTCAATGTTAACACTTCGGTAGTACTTAAAGATGGAGATGTTACCTACTTTAAAAAGTATTGTAAGCCAATTCGACGGTTTTCTAAGAACTTCGGTCTGAACTTGGACACCAAGCTCTTAGGTGGCAACTTGGGCATAGCAGACTCGTAATTGGGGAAGGTCTGGAGAAGTTTCTCTCTAAGATCTACGAATTCCGAGTAACGTTTACGAACACGAAAGGATGATCCCTAGAAGCGTCAGCCCGAATCCTCTAGTTTAGTTTCTGCAGACGCAAACATACTCGTAGGGTATCTACAGTGACATTCCAGACCACGAACGCCCCAATACCCGTCCTGTGTTCGTTTACCATCACATGGTCTTCGATATATACGCTCTTCGCCCAGCAAAACTTGTTCTTGGTATCTGCAGGTGAGTCTGTATTATCCAGTAACGTTATCGCCCCCGCCGGGATTGATTCCACAGAAGTACTGGATATTGATCTCTGATGCGATTGCACCCAATATGGCGGGGATGTTATGGGAGACGTGATGGGAGAATTCGATTGTGGTTGTTCTGCTGGCGGCATATTGGTGTCAACCGCGAGTTTTGTGCCCTCCCCATTGTCACCATTTGCTCTCCCAGTACTACTTTGTTCAGTTTGGATAGGATCCATCCATCTGCGATAGCTGCGAAATATCGCAGAAGTGTCCGGGGTGAATTATGCTCAATGCGATCTTTGCAAGGACCTGGGTTTCGAAATTGGGTCTCGATTTGGACCGAGGACGTGGCTTGGTGGCGACCTTGGGGTGAGATTATGTATGATGTGGAGGGATAGATAGATGTGTGAATTGGGTGCAAAGATTCGGTTGTCTTCGCAAAGCTCGAGCTACGAAGCAATGTGGGAGAGCAGGCTCATCACAATCGCAAAAGATCCGGGGTAACAGTGTAGTGACACGAGAGTATGCTTAAAGTGTTGAGCCTCAGCTTTCCTTGTCTGTTTGCTCATAGGACTGGCAGCCCAGGGTGGTCCACCGCCTTGATGGTTGCGTCCACCTATCGCGAAGAAAGTATGGCATAATATGTTGCTGTGAGGGCTACTAAGTGGACCTATCCAAAGGCGGTGACGGTGCTTTTGGGCGGGCACATCCTGGCATTCTTTGTCGAGAGATCTGCTTGACAACTTTACTTCGATCGAATCTAGGCTCTAAATATACTAGTGTCACACTAGTGTGGCGCTATTACTTAGCCCGGCGGAATATATAGATATGGTTGTATATACGTTGTATTTTGACCAGGGTTGGAAGTCCGGAGTAAAGCACTCGCAAGCAACGGTAATATCGGACCAGCCCTGGTCGAGCATTTCCACCCCCAGAAAGGTCATTTGCAACAATCAATGTGAAATTGGCGCGAGGCGGAGGTGCCATGGTGGCAAGATCAAGAAGAGGGGAGACTCGTACTTATGCACCACGCGCATCAATACGAAGAATAAGCAGATGTACAAAAAGGATAGTGGCTGGGTGGGAGTGTGTGCTGCCGTGGTGGTCGGTGTTGGTGCTGGTGTTGTTCTAATCGTGGACTCGAGAGAGAGAGAACGGCGGGAAGAATCACACCAACACTCCGTGAGCCTCCCTATTGGTCCGCACTACCGACCTCAGAGGCGGGTGGAGTTGATGGGGCTCCGGCACTGACACTATGATTGGTCGTGTGTTCCATACACTTGTCTACTTCCTTGCTAGCGGCCTGCCTCACATCTAGTGCGCCCCACCCAGTCAAGCGGCTAAGCTAGATTGAGCGATCCATATCTTTTATGTTGATTTTGGGGATAGCTCCCTTTCTTTCTTAAAGTCCTCCCTGTCCTCCTGCTGCTTTCTACTGCTGCCCGGTTCTGTTTGTCTTCTCCCGCACGCTTCTTGTTTCTGTCAGCCAGGTCAAGTTATTAATTTAATTGTGTCCATTGCTGTCCTCGATCGCTCTTCTACACAGTCGCTATTGCTCTTTGCATTCTGCATTTAAAATCTTCTAATACTTACTTGCGGTTTGCCATCCGAGGTTCGGGACTGCCTAGCAACAATTTCAAAAAAGGTATGGCAATCTCGATGCACATTCCACAGCATCTTCTCTATTTAAGCTGAAAAAAAAACAACGGTCAATCAAACTTGCAGCAATACAACTATCGTGATCGGTCTTCCAAATGCTAATTTCTGGCTTAGAATTCTCCCACTCATCAAGCCGCTATAGCGATCCATCCCTCTTACCTCTCTAAACTTCGGGACTTTACACCTCCTTCACCATGTATTTCGTCAGATCCCTAGCCGTCATGGCCATGGCCGCCGTTTCTCTTGCCGCAAGAACATACCCCATCGACCCCGAGTCTGTGCCTCCAGCTACGAGAGCTAATTGGTGTGTATCACAAGAGGTAAGTGTGCAGAGCAAGAATAAGGAGAACTTGATAACACAAACAACCCTCTTCCAATATGCTAATATTAATGTTACAGGCATCGTGTCCGCTGCTCTGCCTGCAGAACCCCGACATCCAAGACGGCACCACATCAGCCAACGAATGCGACCCTGTAAGAAACTTTCCAACACCTCGTATCACATCAGAAACTAACTCTTCCCAGGCAGACTTATCCTATTTGTGCATATGTGGCAATGGTTTCCAACCAGACGTTGGCAACTTTTCTCAAACCATACCTTTCTTCCAGTGCCAGGAATTCGGCAACCAGTGTGTGAATGCCTGTGGAAGCGGAAACACCGCATGTCAGAGTGCCTGTCGGTCTGATAACCCTTGTGGAGCCCAGAACCCAACAAGAGTCAACACCACAACCAGCTCCTCGATGATTGCCACTGCTACAGATGGCAGCACCGCAACGGCTGGTCCTGCCGTATACACCGGGCTTGGTGGATCATCGGAATCTTCAAGCGAAAAGACCGACAAGACCGATAAGGATAGTGGTGCAAATGCTTTTCTGGTAATGGGACACAGCTACGGACTCGCTGTTGTGTTTGCTGGCCTCTTTGCTGGGTTCGCAATGGTATTGTGATCACAGATACGATACGTGCGCTCAAACAAAAGTGTCAACATCGCATTGAATCATAGCGTTCTTCTCGCATTCACCCCGAAGCTCAAATCGGATAGGATATTTGAGAGGGAGTGGAGTGCCAACAAGCGGGCATCTCTCTTGCATTTGGTTTCTGTTTATCATGGCTTTGCTTAGCGACGGGTTTGAGCAAAGGCGCAACTTTTCTTTTTTTACAACCTGACGGTCTGCATACGGCGCTTGAGCGAAATTTACACTGGAAACGAAGGATACAACTTAATAATTTTTGGAGGGGGGTCTGGTGAAGGCATAGGAGCCTAGAAAGTGCAACCAAATAACATCTACACTGGTATCGGCCATGACAAACCGAACACAAATCATAACACATACTGATCAAAAGGTGTCTGGAATGCATGTGATTGTGAGAATCATCGTTTTCCAACAGTGCGTTTCTGCTTTATTCATTAATTGGTAGTTCCACCTCCACACATTGCTTCCCAATTATGCGGGCTCTTTTTTTTTTTCGGAGAACCACATCTTACAAGCTCCAAGGCTTGCCTTATCCATGGTCTACGTTGACGATGACATGTGCCAATCACAGCCGTTATCGATCTCAGATCAAAAGCAAATAATCTCAAGACTAGAACTATGCACCTTTCCTTCCCCGCATTTCTCTTCTGAAAGCTAAGCCTATGTAGAAGTTGACCTAGAGGAGTTTGAACTATGTTCGATTAAGCACGGTTGACTGCTTCTTATTACCCCTCTTTATCTATATTACATCCTCGTTTGGTAGGTAGGCGATATGGTTAGCTAGGCTGCTTCCTTGTCTGTTATTATAGTTTTCCACCCGAAAGTTGTGATGAGTAAGCATAATTAGGTTTCGCTATATATGTAACTCAGCCCCTTTTCCCTTAAGCGAGCGCCCCGACAGATGTTGACAATCCTCTAGAAAAATAAAAAGAATTTCAGATTGAGAAAAGGTGTGCTTGTTTCTGTAGATTAGCTGAGATGTGCAATGCTGGCAGATGTAGAAAGCAGGATGACGGGAGTTGTGTGGTGAGTTTGGGGGAGATGAACAGATGAGAGAGTTTACAATTTTTGAGTTGGACGCTTGTAGATATTGAGGTGTGTATTTATTTATAGTCATGAGTTTGAAGAAATTACTAGTAAATTATTTAACGCTGTAGTAACTTAGGTATGATACTTATGTTATGTGTATCGCTGAAGTGGGCATTATGGCAGGCAGTCTGATTAGACTAGAGGAGAATACTTCTTATTACTGAAGTTGAAACATCTGACATATTGTGAATGTGTTTCGACTCCATTTACTTATACCACGTCAACTATTAGACAAGAGAAGAAATCACTCCTTCAAACTGGTCAACAGACTTGAAATACAAAGGTTGCTAAATCGAAAGAGAAGGAGAGCCTTAGCTAAGTATCTAAATCATCAGCTTCTCACATTCACCGTAGCTATGTATATTCCACGCAATCAATTTATTCACTCCGGTTCTCTTATGCTGGCGCCTGCCCTCAAGGACGAAAGAACTACCCATATAGATATAAAATTCTAAACACCACCGAACATCAAGCTTATACGTGTACCGCTCAATCAACTCTCATCGTAAGTACCAAAGTAAACACGATGCCTCCCAAGAGAAAGAGAAAACCACAGGTCCGAAAAAATACCTGGACAAACGAAGAGCACAATGCTATCTGCCAGCTTCTCCAAGACAAGCGAGCCGAAGAGGAAGAGGAAGGCTTAGATTGCAATGAGAGTCTTACTGGAGCAGCCCTCTGGGACTACATTGCCGAGCGCCTTTCCGAACACAACATCTCCTCCACGTATCGATTCCCCCACGAATGCCGGCTCTACTGGACAACTTCCGGCCGTCGCAAGTCCGGATTTGACGAGCGACCAGACGGTTCCATCACCGCTGCCAAAAGGACAGCAGATGCGCTCTTCGAAGCGCTCCCTCTCCTCGAGCGCGTGATTAAAAAACTGCAGCAGAACCCGGACCTGCGCGTGAAAAACCCCATCAGCCCCACCGCGAGATACTTCCCCAAGCGACCCAACGAAGCGACAGGCAACAGGGCAGAGTGGGATGCGAAGAGCCCCGTCGTTTGTATCTGCCAGTGGAAAGACCATCATGCCGGGATGCCGTGCATTGGCTGTTCGGAATGCTACCAGTTCAAACATATCCCGTGCCTCGTCCAGACGGGACAGATCGGCGTTGACGAAGCCTACGATCCGCACTACCGCTACATGTGTACCTTCTGCAAGGCAAAGCGAGCGAGGGCGCGCTATGGCGATCCGAAAGATGGGTATTTCCGCTGCTCGTGCTACTACAGCACCGGGACTACGAAACCGTGTGTGAGGTGTATGAGATGCGGTGTTTATCGGCATCTTGACTGCATGGTAAGGGATGGGGAGGTCGGCAAGGAATATGAGGCCCTGGAAGAGGGGTTTGAGTATGTTTGTAGGTTTTGCAAGTGGTGCTGAGCTGAAAGAGTTTATTGCTTGGGGATGCATTGATGAATAGAGGAGGACTGTGGGGATGATGATGGTGCAGGCTCCCAAAGCACGAGATATAGACCGTCGCTTTGTTCTTGAGTCTTGACGAGAAACTTGCAAGACGTGGAACATGTTAAGAAATATACAACAGTTAAGGCCGAATATGAAAGCTGTTGAGATGGATTTTTTAGGGACATGGAAATCTCGACGTCGCCGTCAGAACGAGGGTAGATCGGACCTCTACCAAAAACCATATTCTCGAATATCTATAAGGAAAGGATTTCCTTTCTATATGTCGAACCTTCAAATGCCAACCGTGCATTTATTTTGCGAACTCATGTAGACAGCAATGCGCGTTCTACTTCAACACCCTCACTGCACAATATAAATTCTTTTTCTCTGATTAAGATTGGGGGTATCTCGGGTATCAAATTATCTAGGTATTCATTTCATGAATCATCAAGTCATTACCGTCGCTTTATCTCTGTTGGAGCCCAATCCTGCAACCCCTTCCTTTAGCTCCTCACCCTCCCTTTTAGGACTTCTCGACCTAATATGCATGCGATCCAGCATTACTAACTTCTCTTCTTCTTTTTCCTCATCTTCAACTTTCCTTCTCAATTCCAGCACCCTTTGCTCCATCGCCGCGCTCTCACTTTTGTCCCGCTCCCTTTCCTCCTTTCTTGCAACCTCCGCTGGATCAATAAGTTTGTCTCGCCCTTTTATCAATGCTTTCACAAAGCGCTTTCCACGACGGCGTGTTTTCACGTATGCTTCTAATCCAACGAGCACAGCGTAAGAACGTGAAATGGAGACGTGCGACATGTCAACACCAGTTTCTTTCAGTGAGTGTACGAAGGCGCGGAAGTTTGAGACAGGGGGCCGGTAATGTCCTGATAATGGGGAGAGCTTGGCTAGGCGCCCATTTTTCACTTTGATGAGCCCTGCAGCTGAGATACGGGAGCCATGTAAGAAACTCGAGTGCTGGAAGGCACCTGATTGCTTGATGCCGACATAAAGACGAAAGCTGGTATCCGCAACAAATATCCATGTATTTTTCTTGACCGAGCCGCGCAGCAGCTTATTGAAAATCGTAGCCGCAGATACGTGCTTCACCTTCTTCATGCCTTTACTGTTGTCTAATGCTGGTGTTGCATATTTACTTGCGCGATCTGCTTCGTCATCAGCAGAGTGATGAGCACTAGATACAGAAGAGGAGCTGGAGGAGGGAGCTGCCTCCGCGTCGACTGGAGCATATGCTGGCGTATCTTCAGTTGCCGGAACAATCCCATGGATACTATCTTTGTATTTCTCAGTGCTATCGATACGAACTCCGTTCTTCGCCCAGCAGAGTCTTCCTTCTTTGTCGATTTTGACTAGGTAATCAAGCCTTTCCTCCTTGGACAAGTAGCGTACTCTTTCCCGATCTAATCTTTCTCGTGGGCATCCTGCAGTGTCGACATAACGCCCTTCACCATAGTCCAGCCAGAAAAAGAAATTTTCCTTGGTGTCGGACTTCTTCCACTCTTCATGATACGTCCTAAGGTTTGATCCATATCTGTGCTTTACATCTACCATCTCCAGAAAATATTGCAAGTCCATCATCTAAACAATCAAGCATTAGTGAAATATCAAAGAATTTAAACCTTGCAGTAGAATCCCTAGATTCGTGTAACCTGGAGCAATAATCATGCCGAAACAACAGAATAATAAAGATGTCTCTCGACCAGGTTTTTACGAATACGATCTGATTGTGACACATACCTTTGCTTTCTCGCGCCTCTTCAGCTTTTCCTCTAATCTCTTTTTTCTCCTTGCTTCCTTCTCCTCATCTGTCGCATCATTATCACTTCCGCTTGTGTCCGAGTCCTCATCGCCCCCAGCCCTCCGCGTAATGACTCCAATCTTCTTCCACCTCAGCCTCGCCGTAGTTTTTGGTATTTCCCCTTCTTGGTCTACAGGTACGCCCGCCTTGGATGCCCTCGGCTCTGTCAGCTGTCTGTATCTGGCCTCCTTAACCGCCTCTACCCAGCGTGTGCTCGGATCAAGACTCAAGCCATCCAGCATACGCCGCTCTCGGTGCCCACGATAATTGCGCTGTATTGATATTGCTGCACGTCGTCTCTCTTCCTCGCTCATGTTCCCGCTCGCATCCCCGTTCCCCTCCAGATGCGCACGCTTCAAAATCACATCGGTCTCCTTCTTCTCTTGTGCCTTCCCAATTTCTTCCATTTCAGCGGGGCTCGGCACTGGCAAGCTATCAATGTAGTTCTGGTGGCTGCGTGTTGATAGTATAGAATGCCGGCTTGCGACCGAGATTTTGGAGTCGTGTCGTGATTGTGAGTGACGTGGGCGGGGTGAATGGGCAGGGTGGGGTGAAGAGTGAGTGTGGGATTGCGGTGCATCGTTGTGGTTGTGAGTTACAGGGCAGTCTACCATGGTCACTTTTGAACCTATAAAGTGAGAACCCTGCCAAGGTGGACGGCTGTATCGTTCTACCCCGTTCCACAGTTGGATTTTATGGACGTATATTGTGGCGATCTCTGGCGGGCTTTCGGGAGTATATGTTTGATCTTGGGGGTGCACAGCATACGTAGGGAAAGTGGTCTTTGAGATTCTCTCGTAAGTCACGAACGACAGTCATCCGATTGAATAGCGAGTGATCCCTCCCAAAGGGCCAAAGGGAGGAACAGGCCCATGACATGCCTATATACTTTTCGAGAAAGTCGCAGCAGTCCACCTTGCTCCACCTGGTGCTCACTGTGCCGGCTATCCAGGCTTGGTAAGTACTTGGGGCTTCTGTTGAGTGCGTGTTGTGCAGGGCTGAGATGAAGCAAAGTATATTATGTTAAGGAAGATCCCGACACAGCCGAGACCAGTTTCATCATACAGCATTTGGAGGGCTTGTTGCTCGTTTGATCCGATCCACAAACGATAATACCAAACTATAAAAACTTCACGATGGTGCTTCTGGAAGTGCCTCTTTCTTCTGCCCTATCCGCACCGTTCTGGAGAGAGCTGACGTTAACAGCTGGTGTGGCAGTGTCGTCAACCCGAAAGACTAAGAGGACAACTAGCGGAAGGTAAAAAGCTTGAATTTAAAGATACTTTTGTTGAAAGGCTTGCATTGAATTGGGCGCCCCCTAAAGTATTAGGCGTCTGGGATCCTTCGTATAATCTATAATATCAAGTCTGATCAATTTTAAAATGTGTTCTATCAGATTCGCTAACTGGCTGTTGGCTATTCAGTGGGAATGGCTTTGCTGAGACAATATGTGAGGGTATTTGGAGAAGGCCAGCCCTTGCTTAGAAACCGAAAACATACAAGAACAATTAAACTCTAGCATTTGAAGTATTGGATATTTATTTAATGCTGCGACTGTCGTCGTTCTATATCCTATATGCCAAAATGCGGCGTTATAAAAATATGCTAGATACTGCCTCTCACCAAATCAACGCCATTCCAATGCTTGAATGCTTTTACTACCCCATGACTTCCTAGGTTGAAAAGGTCGATCTCCATGATGCCCTATATGCACGCTTCATATCTATGTAATAATATTAAACTTGTCTGTCCTTACGAAATGTAACGCCAACAGAAATTTGAATCAGTTACCCTGTTGAAAATGGTATTTGGTAGAGGAAGATTACGCCCTTCCTTCGACCACCCCTAATCTGCTCTTTTCTCGCTACCGTGCCCGTTGGACATCCCGTTCATCTTAGCCTTTTCTTGGTTGGCCATGAGCTTTTGTGTTGGGATTGTGAGGCAGTTGATACCAAGGTATGAGCAGATGCTATTAATGACAAGGATCGCCCATCTGAAGTAGACGATCAAGGCAAATACAAAGTAGGCACGGAGATACCAAAGCTCCCAAAACGCACTGATAGCTGGGAGACCAACTCGGGGTAGGTTACCTAAGATAGCTCCACCAACAAGAGGAGTTATCATGACGGTCCAGTATGGGAATGGTTGTCGCGTGAGGTGGGCTAGAATAATCTTGGTGGTCATTCTTCCGAATACAAACGACATTGTAAGGCAGAACAGAACTAGACGATTCTCGGCCATCAACGTCGAGTAAGGGGAAAATAACCACGCGCCAATGGAGAACGAGAAAACTATCATTGGAGTCCACTCCAGGAATACAGGAAGTACAGGTAACCTGTCCTTTCTTCGAGCCTTGATGACGTTGATAACACAAAATGGAAGATGAACACCAAAAAATGAGGTTACAAGAACCGGTACCCAAAGATCTCTCACGGAGTAATCACCGAAAAACTCATGATACCCTAGGAAGTAGTGATGTCCAACCAGATCGGTGATACGGTGCGTCCAGATCTCTGGGCCATAGTATCCCGACAAAATCATAATCGAGCATGCAATAATGAGGCCTTCCGTAGGGCCGTTGAAAACCCCTAGGTACAACGTGTGTGTGTGGTAGGTCTCCCACGTCGAAAAGAACATTGGCAAGCAAGGGATTAATGCCGTGAAGATCCCAGATTTCGATGTGCCCAGTCCCATAGCCGCAGTTTCGCACAAGCTTGCAAGTGTACAATTGAGAGAATCGATTCCATGATCAAAAAGCTCTCCCAAGCCACTAGATGTGCCCGTTCGTCGTGCCTGCTTCCCGTCCACGTTGTCCATTGTCGAATACATCCAAAGTCCCAGTGCAAAGCTGTAGTACAACCACGATGGCCCCTGTGGTACAAAATTGGTCAGTATGTTCACCGCATGACACGGAATTTGCTTGTCTTACTGGGCCGACCAGGTCTGGCATGAAAATTTCCAGGCAGATCACATTGGTGAGGATGAAGAAGAAACCCAACAATGTAACCATATTCGGCGCAAGCCATAACGGCAGCAGTTCCACGAAAGCATTCCACTGTAAAGTCTCAGTAATCCAGTGCCTATGTTAAATGGAAGGAGAGCGGACGTAGTGTTTGAGAATATAATTCGAGATTAATGATTTATCCACACTCGAGTATTTGTAGGTCTTCAAGTGAGCAAGAGCTTCTTCCGACACGCACTCATGCGCGGCTTGTCCTACCTTCTGGTTAGCACGCACGGTCAATCTCCTCCACAATAAGAGGGAAACGGGGGAGGCGTACTCTTGCTGGGAGCCATGGAGAATGTAGGTGTCAGTGGGGAATTCGGCTGAGGAAGCAGCGGTTCCTTCTGCACACCTAGTAGATTTAAAGGGCGAATGTTGAAAGTGGGTGTCGGAATGTCTCCGACGGCAATAGGTCGAATTTAGCAGAACAGACTTGTTTTATTTTCGAGGCATGCTTCCAATGGTTCGGCTGGGAGAAGGAGAAAGGAAGGTGCACGTCGGGCGGTTATATTTAATATGGGGTTCGAACTAACTTCAAGAGAGCAGACTGCACAGACTGGCTGGCTGGCTACAGGGTTATATTAATCGCAACCAAACTCTCGTGAAGCCCTGGAATAATTCAGGTGACGCAGCAGAGAGACCCTGCACATTCCCAGATTTATTCAGCGTTCTCGGTTTACATATAGTTGCATACATACATACTCCGTACATACACTCCCAGCTCAGCAGATAGCCCGATAGACATGTGAAAATTTATGGGCGTGTGTGTACGGATAAGATCAGATTTCATTCAACAAACGTCACGTCAATTATGATCAGGCATTGCGCATTGATACCATGCTTCTAGCAGGATCCTAAAAGTACAAGTAGCACTACATGTTTATTATGGTATTTGGCACTGCTGTTAAACCCCCTTTGAGCCCGAAAGGAACCATTCTGCATTTAAACGGTATCGGCGTTAGGAGATACGCTGCCCACTGTGAAGTAACCATTTAAGGCTAGTGCCAGCCTCGTCTCTTGCCCCGCCAAAATTCCATCAACACCAACGCTGGGAGCCATATCGCAACCGAGAGAGTGTTGCTTAGACGCTGGTATACTCGCTGCGTCATGAACTTTACAGTCGAAGTGCCGGGCGAGGCAGCACCCCTTACCCCCCAGCAAGTATATTTGGCTTTGCAAGCAGCTAGCTCATCGCAGCAGTTGAGTATACAGACCGGAGCTCAGCAGCTCCAGACGTGGGAGACACAACAAGGTGCGTACTTGGTCTCCGAAACAAGGGATCATGCCAACTTTGACTTATCTAGGCTTCTACTCGACACTCCAGGCAGTCTACCTTGATAAATCCCTACCTACAGAGATCAGATATCTCGCAATCATCCAACTGAAAAATGGTATCGATAAATACTGGAGAAAGTCCGCAACAAATGGGATCGTAGCTGCTGAGAAAACGAAAATCCGGTTTCGCCTACTCGAGGGAGGGCTTCAGGAAGCTGATAGCAGGCTTGCTCTGCAGAATGCTTTACTTGTATCCAAAGTAGTCAGAATTGATTATCCACAAGATTGGCCTGACGTTATCACAAGCCTCATTGACATCCTCCGCACGGCCAATGATACAGATCAAGTTGTTCTGCAAAGAGGGTTGCTGATTTTGCTTCAGGTAGTGAAGGAGCTCTCGACTGCAAGAATTCGAAGATCACAAACAAGCTTACAGGCCATTACGCCCGAACTTATATTTGTTCTTGATGATGTATACAATAAGAAGATCCGGTTATGGACGGAGTTTCTCAACGGGAATGGTGAGGATGAAGGTGGGGCTATGGACGCAATGGACAACAGTCTGTTAGCACTGAAAATATTTCGCCGACTTCTTATCGTCGGATATGCGTTCCCTCATGAAGACAAACATGTGCGAGAGATGTGGGACAAATCAAAGGTCTTCGTTTCGCAACTTATTCCTATGGTAACAGCCGATCCTCCAGTTCTAGTATCTCCTGCGAAAGAGTTGGTGGGGAAACATGTTTTGCAGTTATCGAAATTACATGTCCAAATGGCAACCGTACACCCAGCTTCATTTGCCTCGCTACCAAACTCTATAGATCTGGTCAGAGCATATTGGGGTCTTGTTTCTATGTATGGAGAAGCGTATGGTTCTGAAACCCAAGACTTCAGCGCCAAAGCTCTGAAGCAAAATGACCAAACCAAAGATGAGAAACCCATTTTGGAAGCATTAAGTCTTAAGGGTCTCATTCTTCTACGTGCATGCATGAAAATGGTATTCAATAAAACCCAGTCTTTCCAGTACAAATCTCCAGAGACAAAAGAACAACAAAAGCAAGCAATAGAGTTTATAAAAACACAACTTCTCACTGCTGAGCTTGTCTCCCAGATAGCCCATGTGATAGTAACGAAGTTCTTTGTGTTTCGTCAAGTGGATCTTGAAGCTTGGGAAGAAGATGAGGATGAGTGGGAGATTAGAGAAGAAGGCGGAGGCGATACTTGGGAATTTGAAATTCGGCCTTGTGCTGAGAAGTTGTTTATGGACCTAGTCCTCAACTTCAAAACTCTTTTAGTTGAACCACTTTTGTCATTTTTTGGATCAGTCGCTGGATCCGGTCAAGGTTCTGTCGTTACTAAAGATGCAGTCTACACTGCTATGGGCCTGTCAGCGCCAGTGGTATTTCAAAGTGAGTGACTCTTGTTAACTTCAGACGTTTGCCTCTGACCATTATGCTAGGCTTCGATTTTGACGGCTTTCTTACCTCCACTCTGATAAATGACGTTCAGCAAACGGGGCAAGGATATAAGGTTCTTCGACGCCGCATAGCAATTTTGATAGGCCAGTGGATTACAATAAAGGTTTCCGATGCAAATCGCCCATTAGTGTATCAGTTGTTTCAGCATCTTCTGAACAAGAATGATGAAACTAACGACCATGTCGTACGAATTACAGCAGCTCGGTACGTAAACAATAATAACATGGATAAGCAAATGGTAATCAATATACTAACCTGCACTAGGCAATTTAAACTTATAGCTGACGATTTTGGTTTTATGCCAGAAGGGTTTTTACCTTATGCGCAGAACATGCTGGATCTACTCGTTGGCTTGCTACAAGTAAGTCGCCTTATTCTTTCTGTGCTTGAATTCGAAATATAGATACAATAGATGGGGATGCTGCATCTTCCACCTATCGCTGACTTACCTCGAAATTTCTAGGAAGTCGAAAATACAGAGACAAAACTGGCAATTCTTGAGACAATCAGAACGATTGCTGTCAGATTAGAAAGCCATATATCACCATTTACTGATCAGATCGTCTCAATACTTCCTGGATTATGGGAAGCATCTGGGGAAGAACATCTTCTGAAGCAAGCAATTCTTACAATTTTATCAACATTAGTCGGAGCCATGAAAGGGCAGTCTCAACGAGTAGGTAACCCTCCATCAAAACTCATCTCTATTACTCCTATCTATTTTTGATTATGATACTGATGATATGCCCATAGTATCACCCAATGATATTACCCCTGATCAGACGTGCGGTAGAGCCTGGTTCAGAGGTATGTATACATATAGTGAAATATGTAATCTACGACGCAATATATGAACTTATGAACTCTAACTCTATTTAATTTAGATGCAAGTGTACCTTTTAGAAGAAGCACTCGATCTATGGTCCACAATATTGGAACAATCTCCAGCGCCAGCTTCTCCCAACCTCCTCGAGATATCAGAATGCGCATTCCCGTTACTAGAGATTGGCTCCGACAATCTCCGAATTGTCCTCAACATTGTCGAATCGTACGTTTTGCTCGCACCACAGGCTATGCTAGGTGATGGTGTAAGGCTCCGGCTTTTGTCATACATGGCAAACCTTCTAGGCGTCTCAAAAAGAGACCTCGCAGGCCAAGTCACGACAATTGTCGAGAGGCTGATTCGTGCTGCAGAGACGCTCGGTGGATCTAATGGCGTCACCCAGATTGCAAAAGATTTGCATGAATGTGGCTATATGGAGAAGATATTTGAAGGCCTTCACGACGCATGGTCTGCCAATCAAACTGTTGGGCCAGATCGAAAGTATCCTAAGGCAGATGATGTTGTGCGTACAGACTACTTCACCATTATCGCCCGTATTACTCTCGCTGATCCTGCTGTGTTCGTAAACGTTATGTCATCTTTCGGAAGCGCCGAACAGGTTTGGGGATGGTTAAGTTCGGAGTGGTTTCACCATTTTGACAGTATGGCAAACATTGATCGTCAAAAGCTCTCCTGCCTTGCTTTGACACGCATGCTCGAATTACCACCTCCCATTTTACCAATAACTCTTGAAAAGCTGCAGGACTATTTTGGAATGTGGACGCAAGTCGTTGGAGAGATGATCTCTGGGCGCGAGGACGACGGCGAGTAAGTATCTTCGTTTTAATATCCGCATCCAGTACCATAAATCTGTTACTTTGCAGAGCAATTACTGAGTGGTGACTGACTTTTGGTTCCTTATAGTAATTTAATCTGGCTCACCAACCCAGGCAATGAATACGAAGGTGCTGAAGATGAGCGAAAGAGGCTCGCTAGCGGTAGTGATCCAGTCCATACAGTTCATACATTTGAATTTGTAAAGCAACATCTTGGTGGTCTTGTTGCAGCTGCTGGTATGTCACATTCCGCCTTAATAAAAACACCCAGTGTAAAATAGGGGAATTCTGAGAGTGGTCTAACATCTGAATTTAGGTGGGGAAAACACTTTCCAGGAGACGTGGATGGTCAACGTTGATAAGGATGTCCTGGACGGTTTTCAGCAGCTGGGTGTGCGAAGGGAGATGGATTGATAGAATTGTTCTTAGTCATGATACCCTTCGAAGCTAATGCAAGAACAAGTAGTCAAGCTTCTCTTTGTGTGAATTTCTCAGGCCCGGGCCACCTTATGATATACATATATATATAACATGCTAAAAGCCCAATTAATGTGTCGAACTGTATGAGACATTCAAAGAACACAAACTGGACACCATGTCGAACATGTCGCATCAATGCGGTAAGCTTCACATAGGTTCAGTTGTTGAAGTAAGATTTGGATGCTTCGTACGGTTTTGCCGGCTAACTGGGCATGATTTCATGTGATGCTATCTCGAAGGCTCCATGAACCTTATGATACAGGTTGTTTGAATAACAGTGCTGTTTATGCAGCTTAGATAACACGAAAGAACGGACCTATATAGGAAGCAAACGATATTCAAATGCAAGCTATACCACCTACTCGGGTCATGTTCATCCACCATTACACATATGGGCCTTGCCTGATGCCGGAGGGCTGTGCATCCGATCCTTCCGCATGGTGTGCGTCCAGAATTTTCTTTCCATACCAGAGCGATCAAAGCAATAATCTGAGTTGGCAACAGTTCACCTGAACGATCTAGCCTTGGCTCTCTCTGAGAGAGGTTACTAGACTCGGAAGGAAGAAGGACGCAAAACTAAATTTGCTGGAGGCACGGACGGAGTAGACGCTTGGAATTTAGGCATAGCAAAAGCTCTTCGATTCGCTGTCTTGTTGTTTGCTGCGTGTTTTTGGTTATCATCTGCTTGAAGTACATGAAGCATATATGATAGCACTGCACTGAGGGCAACATCAAAGTATTACTTTTTGCAACTGATGAGCCAACCTTAAGACCTCTTCACACATATTTCGTCAACAGCGATTCATGTACGCGGCGGTCAGATATCATCTATATAGACCTCCATGCAGGCCTCTTACCATTAAGCATATGATTGTTTCAGTGAGCTTGATCCAGCCTACCAACATGAGCGGATGCGAGATTAGAGTTGATGAATTAAGGCTTAGCTTCTGGAAGGATTTGTACCAGGTATTCAGGTTTCCTTGTTTTCCTGCTTGTGTGTCGTCGGCAATGCCGTCCAGGGTATTGACACTCATGATCTGCGCTTGGTATCCCCTCAGCTTCAAGCGGGAATCCCTCCTGCCCCTGATCACGCTAACCCTAAGCGAGTGCTGGGTGAAGTCCGAGCCAAAAATGGGGTCCTGGCGGCCTGGCTACAGCTGAAGGATACCGTGCGGCAGGAATGTGCTCTTTGAAAATCGAGATAAAGCTTTACGTTTGATTATATCAGAAAACGTTTGGTACGTACAAATACCATTCCCTAAAGCTCACAAATAATCACTATATACTGTTGTAGTAGTACTCAGTTATGGCATTCTATGGTTGGGGTAAAAATCACGCCATGTTACCCCAACTAGACCCTGAAAAAGACGGATTTGCACTAGTCCCGCTAGCGACTAGTCTTGAACTCCCGGCACGTAGCAAGCCGCAAGCCACATTTCCCTTTCTTTGGGACAACATGGCTAGAGGCACAATGGCACGAACGCATAAGGAAACCTAATTCAAACGTCGTAGGCTGGCAAGCTCCCTCTGATTGGCCCATCTGCCTATTAGAGTCTTATGTGCTACAAGCTAATTTGTAAGCGTTACTCCTTCTGGTCAGTACAACTTTTTAAACAAGAAACTGTTGCCAAGGAAATGGAGATATGCACTAGAAGTGAAACGCGAATGGCTAAGGTTACAGCTGGATTCGAAGTTCCTTATGTGAACGTAAACTTGCCGATGTAAGTACAGATGAGTCCCTGGCAACTCAGCCATTTTTCGATTTTCCATTCGCCACTTTCTTTCTCACTTTCTTTCATTAACAAGCATCCGTACACGGTGGTGGTGCTTCATTTTTTTTAATTCTCTTTACTAGCGCAATTGTTATGATACTATGATCCCTCATTATCTTCTCCTGGTGGGAAGTTTCTTTTTCGTCGCCCTCATAGCCGCCCAAGAATCGCCTACACAATGCTTCTTTCTCGACGGTGGTCTTAGTGAGGGTTCCTTTCGTTGCAATAACGGAACCACGGGCCACAGTTCGTGCTGTGCCGCAGGCGCGGTTTGCTATTCGAATGGTGTTTGTGCGCAGAGAAATGGAGTTACTTTGGATTATTTGAGGGTTGGGTGCAGTACGTCTACTTCTCACTTTTCGTCTATCATCTGGAGCATGGGATGGGGCTTGGGCAACGCTGCAGGGAGTGAAATTATCTACCAGCCAAAAGAACCTGTCATCTAGCACTTGCGTCCAGCCTACAGCATATCTTTCGGGCCTCCGCCTGACTCTCGAACTTTAATAGAGTATAACACTGACGTGTTGTAACAGCGGATAAGACATGGAGTGACCCGGCATGTTTAGCGCGATGCACAAGTAGTAAGTCTTCCTGCTTACAATGAGATATAGGTTGTTAATATACAGCATAGTTCAGAGTAATGAAGCTGCTGGCATAAGGTTTTGCAACGGTGTCACCATTTCAGACACAACTGAATAGTTAGTACCCCGAATTCACCTACAACATGGACTATATACGGCGAACAAAGCCCTGGAACACTTTACTAATCTTGTAATCAGTTGCTGCGATCCTGGTGGAATGGGTATAGGGTCGTTCGAATGCTGCAAAACCGCAGCAAATATATTCCGCATCGCTCCAGCCGCAACCGTCGTAGCCCAAATCCCACGGGACTTTACTGCACCCAGGACAACCACGAGTACATCCTCTTTCTCATCAGCAACATCAACAGCATCCAGTGAACCTACCAGCACTGCAGCCCCTGCTTTCAAGTCTCTCGAAAGAAGCGGCAACTCAACCACGATAGCTATAGCAGTTGTACTCCCGGTTGCAGTGCTTGCCATATTACTTGCATCTTTTCTATGCTGGCGTCATAGAAAGAAGGCAAGAGAAGCACGAGGTGCCATGCTGCCTGGAGTCGCACGTACCGATCAATTTGGAACCTACATTGCTAGTGTGTATACTCCGAACCCAGACAGCAAGGAGTACTTCGCGGGAAGGGATTATAAGGGGTATCCGCCACAGGAAATGAAGACTATGTATCCACCTCAAGAAATGCATAGTCCGGATGGACTTCATGAGATTGGGCCTGGCCGGTGAAGAGACCTTGTTCGATGGAAATGGGCGAAGGGGACGGGACGAAATAGCGGTCGCCAAAGTTTGGTCCAGATGGCAGAAGACGGGTGTTCTGAGAGGTCAGGGATGAAGTGATAGATGGGATTTTGGGGAGCGACAGTAATGGGAAAGATACTTTAGACATTGCATGGATCACAATATTATGCAACTTTGAATGGGAACATTACCACTTCTCTATGTTCGTGCATGATAGTGTCCTCTCTCCTAGATCAGCTAAACCAGCGTATAGAACATCCGATTTACACTATTTGATCTGCACGACCAGAGAAGCCGGTCCGTCTGGTCCGCTGTACATCTGATAGTTCAAGCCAGTCGGAGAGATTGTCATGAGGGAAGATGATCGATTTTGATCCAACTCGACACGCGAAAAGAGTCTTTTCTCGTAATCCTCCAATTCTCAGTAATTTTCCCATGACTGTTAGTTCCCCGGTCGTAGTAATAGTAAGCTCGAGGGACTTTTTTTTGGAGCAGATATTAATATTGAGGTTGCCATCGTTATCCCAGCAGAAGGGGCCTCTGGACAACGAAGATGTACAATATACTAGGGATATTACCTAGCCATAATTGACTTCTCGAAACAATAGGGGATCGAATACGACTCCTTCATGACGGCTCTCAGTTTTACGGTGATTAGATTTCTCATCAACATCAGGGTATTAGAACTCCCCCATAAACACAACGGGTTTGTGGAGGAAGTGGGGCCTCGCCTAAAAAGTAATTACCCCTTTCTCTCTCTCTTGGCTCCACTTTATATCAAGGGAAAAGGGGTAGCGGAACCGAAACGGCGGCAGTTTCGAGAATGTGAACAAAAAGCCAAAACGTTAGATAAGATGTGCTGGTTGGATTAAGCACATAATTTGGGTTTTACCTTTGGAACGAGAGCAGGGACGTCTCAGCACCGAAACTTACGACTTTCTTGCGAATGCAGTTTAGAAAATAGGACAACGATTCTGGCAACTTGATATTGTGCTGGACGTCAAAGTGTAATAGCGACCCGTATGAGTGTGCCAAGTTCATTAATTACATTATATTTTTGGGAAGTATTTACTATAGCCATGGCAGACTTAAAAAGGTTCAACTTATGAGCCTTCCTACCTTAAGTACCCTGAACCAGCGTGAGGAAGGACTGTGAGCATTTCAACTCGATTATGAATACCTGTTCCATTTTCTCGGAAAAAGTGGTCAGTGGGCTTTTATGTGGTTCCTTTGATATACTTCATTACTCTAGACCCGTGATATGGGGAAGTCGAGCTTATCTGTTCCTAGTCTCTTCGTATCCCTGCATTTTTAGCCAATCAGAGCGAGAAATTGCATACAAAACCTAGGCTTCATGATGGGAAAGCCAATTACGATTGTTAGGACCAGTGCCTACGGCCTACTACTGTAGCTCCCTACTAACGATTGTGACAATGCAACCTTTTTCAAAAGACGCCCTAACTTTCGGCGCAGTTGTGAGGTGAAACCGGGTGCCTTGCTCTAGAAACGAAAACTCTTAAGCAGGCTACATGCTAGAGGATGACTAAGGTTGAGATGTGAAGGCACGGCTGGGGTCTAGGTGCATCACCTTATAATATACTCAAATATTTGAGAATGTATTCAAAGGTTGCTCTATCATTTCAACTAGGCTTCTCAATATGTTAATAGGCTGTAGTTAGAGGGGGCTCTTTGAAAGATGACAGTGCCGCATTATTCCATCTGCATCATGAGATGTGTTGTGGCCTGAGGCACACACCCTCATTAGCTAGCATACTTAGACCTCTCCCGTACGGAGAGCTTCCTTCCCTAGACTTTACCAAAACAAGAACCTTATCACACGTTTACTCAAAGGAACCTCTCCTTTTTCGCATCGTGAGCCTAGGTCCTTGACAAGATGCCACCATACTCCTGGCCACAACACCCCTACCTGCATGCAGGTAATGGTACCTTATTCCAACTTTTCATTTCACTTTCTCATTTTCTCATTTTCTCATTTTCTCATTTTCTCATTTTCTCATTTTCTCATTTTCTCATTTTCTCATTTCACTTCTCATTTCACTTTCTCATTCAAATTTTCTTATTTTCTGCCATCCCTTACCATCTCTTACCATCTCTTACCATTCTTTTCCCCTCTTAGGGTTTTCTACACCTTTTACGATATTCCTCGTTTTCTTTCAGTTCCATGTACTTTCTTCGGCAAGTCTTCCCATCAGCCTTGTTAGTAGAGCTTGAGATGATATTTGCCCGCTGCTACTAAAACCATCCTGTTTGCCTAAGTAAATAAGCCAATGTTCGAAAAAGTTCTGTGGATTAACTGCAGGAGATCGTTGTAGAATGCGGAGCTAGTTACAACCATCCTGTATGGCGTTGCTCCCCTTCGTCTACCATGCTTTCACGGATACAACTATGGGCGATGACGCTGCCATCCTTGTTTATTCCCCAGGGTTCAGCATATCTGGTGTACAACGTATACATACGGGAAGGGGCTTAGCGAGCCCCGGGATGACATTTATCTGAGCTGTGGCTGTCCCCTATCAATTGGGAAATGGGCTACGACTGCTGCTCGGGTACGAAGACCGCGACATGTCTTTGAAGCACTAGGTCTCAAGATGCGTTGGGTGGAATTGAAAGCACACTGGGATGCCAGCCAGGGCTCGGCTCGCTACACTTAGCAAGTGCATTCGCGTACCAATTAGCAGGTAAGGAGTCGGCCAATCGGTGTTGATTGGGTGGTGTGGTGCGTCCGGTGAGTGACTTGAATAAGGAAGTCAACAGAACGAGGGCACGCCAGCGGATATATGTATAACTAGATTTGTCTGATACTTTCTTGGACGATGGCGGTGACCCAGTATTCGACCTGCAACCTGCAGTGGATGACTGGCTGTGACAAAGCTAGGAGCTTCTGCAGTGTTTCTACTCTCCGCAGCTCCAGGAACTCAATCATTGGGTGGTCCTGCTTATTGCGGCGGCTTGGCATCGCCACTCCCCTTTTTCCAATTTTTGTACCTATTGAAAAGGCGGAATAATAAGCTGAGCCCTAAAGTCATTATAATGAATTACGCTCAGCTTTCTTTATATCTCATGTCACCCATCCTCTTTTTCTTTTTCACATTCGATCCTGATTTGAGTTATGATAACCGACTTCAGACTTCTGATATTTCTTCCTCTATAAAACTTGACACGATCAGTTTGGGGTTGAGTTAAGCAACATAAGCAGCATCCATCACAAAGCGACGTGCAAACACTCATCGCCACCCTTGCGATCACCAGAAAACACGTGCACCTCTACATAATTGTGACCAGCAATGTCTCCAAACATCTTGCCTCGAGCCCTCTCCCAAGAAAACAAAATCGCACTCATCATCGGCATTTTCTCCATCGTCACCAGCATCCTCAGTATCCTGCTTGCGTGGGCAACCTGGCGTCTCACTAGAGACCGACGTCGAAGGTCGGGATACCAAAGTAAGTTGTGGAGCTGCTCGTCTTCGCCAGGATCCTTGATTATAGAGATACTTCCAAAAGTATGCATTTGCAATCCTGGACCTACTTATACAACGATCTCATGAAAGTAAAGGAACTCACTGACTTCTGCAGGCCCACCTGAAGACCAAGTGCTTTTACCTTCATCATCGCCAACGCAATTAAGCTCCAGCTCGGACCCCGGCGGGTTTGAATTGGCATTTCGGTTCGGTAGGGCTAGATGAACGAGGCGAGATATCGAAGTTGTGTTATTTGGGATTGACCTACTGGGTTGGCGTTAGGGCGACAAGAAGGAAAGGTAGATATGTCAGTAGTGAAACTGTAAAGGTATATTCTATTGAATTAAGCTACCGTTCACTGATTGAAAGACCCCTTCTATGTTACGCGCCAATTCTGTCCCATATTATACATTTGTACATATCGGCCTCGACTTCCTTGCAAGACCAATCGGCCAATCGGCTCGACCCAATGCCATATTATACACGTTCCATGAAAAATCACCTACCTCCTCTTACCGAAAAAGGTTCGCGTGTGAGCTCCAGACTAAGAACATTCATGTCGTATCAACTCATCATTGCAAAATTTTGGCCTGTTATTCGTCGGCAGGTTTTTTCGATTTCCTCAAGTGGTCAAATCTCTTCTTTAACCCTTCACCAACTTTCTTTCCTGTCGTGTTGCTTCTTCGCATGCTGCCTTCAAACTCGGAATATTTCATTGAGCTTCTAGATGTCAACCCAGTCGTCTCAGCATGGCTGCCACTGGAGCTTCGTTGATGGGAACTTCTGGAGCTTGATTTTCCTGGTTGCATCTCATATGCTGGATTTCCATCCGGAACAACCGTTTGTTTTCGATCATGCTTGTGATCTCTCAATTGTCGTTCGATGGTGAAAGATGGCTCTCCCTTGCCTTTGTAGTCTTCCGGGTGGTATTTCTGTTCAGTTTAGTATTAAATTTCGCAAGAGGTGCATCAATACTCACGACTCCTTGCCATCGCTTGTAGGCGCCGCCCTCGGCATCTTCCTCTCGCATGAGGTCGGCTCCTTCTTCATAGCGCATGGGCTTCCCATCGATTCCTGCCATTCCGGGCGGGATGACAGCAGTTCCTTGTAATGGAACGTGTCTATCAAGCGTATCTCTGATGTTTTCTCGTGGGGTAGCCCGAAGTGCTTCGGCGTTGGATCGTCTCACAGCCTCTACAGGGGAGATCTTTGGGTTTGTGTTTCTCGAAAGAAGCGTTGCATCATAGGGGCCTTCGTGGTGGTAGAGAGAGCCAGGAGCTATCAAGCCCAAAGAATCAATGCTGTCCGCACCTGGGAGATGCTTCTTTCTCAAATGTGGTGAACGGTTGGCGGCCTTGGCCTCCTTTCGTAGCTGATCAAGTGGTCGGTGAGACATGTCGCCAGGGAATCTTTGTTCCAACGAGTTCACTCTCGGGCGTCCCTTGCCTTTGTCGGTTGATTGGTAATCACCAAATGCAGTTTGTCGATGTGATGTTTGTGAAGAGAATGGGTTTGACGGATGGAAGGAAGATTGTGTAGGGCTGGCAGATGAAGGTGGTGTTGGATAGACGGTTGATGCTGGAGATTTACGTGATGAGGTTGGTCTGGTGAAATGAGTTCCTGGACCAGTTTCTTCACTGGGCTCTGGTTCAGTTAAAGGACCCAGGACATACTGGCTGGCCTAGGAATGATATTAGCCAGATTCATTTATGATGAATGAGGCTGGAACAATGCGGCTGAAATCATGCAGCCCAATCTCCAATTATCACTTACCCAGTCCTTGTCTTGCTTTCCTGACCCCATTGTGACTTTGTGCAATTGATCTAGTTCTCGGATAGCAGGTTGGTTCTGGTTATTTGGTTGTACTTGGTGGAGGAAGCAAAATATGAATTGTATGGATTCAATAGGGGAAGTGAAGAGGAAATAGCTGTAAACTTTTTCATTTCTCTGTCCGTGGTGGTGGTCTTATGGTAGGGTACGTAGTACGTCGTACGTGGAGGGGTGGGGCCATGACGTTGGTTTCCTTGCGAAAACAGGAGCATTCGTCCGGAAAGGCGGAGATAACATTGGCAACGGCTTATGGCATCACTTGGCTATTGTGGCAGTGTTGTTACCTTTCGCTGTATACTAACATAACTGTCGTCAAGCTCATGAAATCGTGAAGTAGCACCACGATAGCGGCTTCGGACTCATTGACCATATATATACAGACATATATATCTATGTATATAATATGGGGTGAAAATAGTTGGATGAAAACCACTTATTAATTCAAAATCAGCCCCAGTATTATAGAGTGGGTCTTTCCCGGTTCGCTTAATAGACGTCCCCAACTGTCGGATTCGGACTGCAGCAGTCGCGAAGCTAATATTGCATCCCTTAACATCACTCGTAAGCATGGCTCTAGTTGACTATGGCTCGTCCGATGATGAAGAGGACGACAACTCAACTCCGCCAGAAGATGTAGCAAGCCAAACCAAACCAAATCTAGATATAAAAACAAGCTCCAGCCAGAAACGTAAACATGAGGAGCTCCCCCCCTTACCAGCAGCATTCCATGACCTCTACGCCTCGACAATCCGAGCTAGCACAAGTGACAACCCAAGTCTTCACGGAGGAAGAAAGAGAGCGATACCTCACATCTCAGGCAATTGGCCGACGCATCTCTATATTGAGTGTATGTTGTGCACCTTACCTTGGACTTCATGCATATGAGATTTTTCGCTGACTTGGCTGAGGGTTTCCGTCGACTTCAGAACATGAAGTACTGACAAAACTGATTTTGGCACTACAAAAGAGCGATTCGAAAGGAGCTACTCGCCATCACTCTTTCTTGACGAGCGACCTTGGCGTTCCCTTACCACTTCACATCAGTCTCTCTCGGTCCATTGGATTCACAGCAGAGCACAAGGATGATTTTTTGGGAGCTGTGGAACGAGCTATTGGACAATCTGGTATCCGGCCGTGGGTTATAATCCGTTTCTTGTGGCCGATCACGTGCTTACAATAATAGATTTAAAGTGATGTTTACAGGCCTTGATTGGGTGTCAAATTTCGAGAAGAATCGATGGTTTCTAGTCCTACGAGTGAAGGCACCTGACAACAATGAATTGAACAAGCTCTTACATATCAGTAATACGGTTGTCCAAGAATATGACCAGCCACCACTTTACGTGGAGCCAACACCTAAATCATCTCCCAAGCAGAAACGTCCTCGATTTGACGCGAGAGGTAAATATGGCACTATTTACTTTGAAACAGACACTAATTTTAATTTCCATTCATTTAGCCGATGCCAAGAACGAATGGCACCAGATGCAAGATCGCTCTAATGTTTTTCACTTCAGCATTGCGTGGACCCTAGAGGCTCCAGACGAAGATCTCATTCAAGTTACAAATGAGTTAGCGAGGGGTCAAATGGAAGAAGCGCGCAAGATAAAGGTCAAAGTCGAAGATATAAAAGTCAAGATCGGAAATGTTATTACGAGTTTACATCTTCTGAGCAAGGTAGGGGAAAGTAAGGGATTGTTTGGATTTTGAGAGTGTAGATACCCAAAGTAGCTTTACATAACTACTTCCTTTTGCTAATTATGATACTGTATATGGTAAAATCAAAAATCTGTTGAATGCTCCACGCCTTTTGCGCACAAGTGATTACCACTAATGTGAAAGTCCGACGTGGAGCTAAGCTATATTGTATTATCTAAGACTAAAAGAATGAAATCGACGTTAGCAGGAAGCTACCAAGTCACCTAGCATATATTGAGTCGAGAGTTGTCAGAATACTTTGGGTTGGTTGAGATATATGATTCGGCTCAAAGTCTCAGGCAGGCTGAAATCCATATTCACTGCAATATCATATCTGTTGCTCGCAGTCACCTATGGTCGCGTGTCTGATTCAGGCTCAGGCCAACTCACTCAATTTCGCGCTAATACTGCTTGTATATCTTCTAATTCTGTACTCAGTATGCATTTGGAATATTTATTTACAGTTGAATAAACAAGCAAATTGACACGCGTCTATAGCGCTTTCAAAACAGTAGATTTGGAACGTAAGTTTCCGTCGCTATATCCCCAAAACTCACGCATAATATAATAGCGATACCTTACAGGATGGGAGTTATAATTTCAGTCCTGCGCGCAATTTTGATTGCGATTGGAACCGCTCTTCGCATGATACCAGGTAAGCTGCTTTTGAACGACAAATGCTCCATGCGGCGTAAATGAAATTGCTAAGGTAGGACCCAGAACGAGCTCGCCAAAGACAAGTACACTCCTCCCAATATTTTTACCAACATTCCACTCCAGGCACCGAAGCTGTCACTGGAGGTTACTCCCCCACTCGATTCAATCATCGCACCTCCATAGACATCCCGCTATCGATCATCAGGGGTGTCAGACAGCGTCATGCCACGATGCGTACCTTCAACCTAACATCCTTGATTCCAGAGATGCGCTACGAGATACTTGACTATCTTGATCCAATCGACTCCACCTGCCTCGGCCTGACCTGCAAGACCATGTATTTTGCGCACCTGGCTCGGTATGGCAAAGCCTGGCAAAACAACATGTTGTTGTCGAACCGGGCGGTCCGCATGGAGCTGTTTCGTCGTCTGAGGTCGTGGATGGGCCCGGAATATCTCATGTTTGTGATTTGGGGCAACTATCCTACTTTTGTTCACAGGGAGGATGTCCGGGTCGAGGTGCCGTTTTCGACGACTGATGGTGGGATCTGGGGTACACGTCGAACGTACAATTTCAGCCCATGATGTGATATGAGTAGTGTTGAAATAGTCTGGAGAATAATGGGACGCTGCAAATTAGAGGTTTATTTTTTGGAAGGCTGGGTTTCTGTGAAAGTTGGCTTAACAGCGTATGTTATCGGACCATGGGGTCAAGAAACGACATGACTAACCTCTAGACGCTTTGGAAGCATCTCATGGCTCTCATGGCCACTTGCTTCCTGGACATTTCACATAAGATGTTCAACAGTCACCAGGGATGGTGTTTGAGAACTCAGAATTGTCTAGCAAATTTGGGAAAGGCATCAAAGCATGTGCAAGAAGTATTTACTGAGGGAGTCAACATCCTCAATACGACCAATGATGTAGTTTATGGACAGAAATCATCACTCGGCGTTAAGTCCCTGCGGGCTACCCTCCATCTCTTTCCTCCTCTCCTCAGCCCAAGCTCCTAGCTCCCTCCATATCTTCTCTTTCTCGGGAGGTCTCATACCAGCAGCAAGTCCACTAGTCGTAGTAGCCACAAACACCCTTGCGCCATCCCAAGACTCTCTACCCTTGACCCCACCCATCCTTTCCCTGTCCGCCTGCCATCCATAATGAAACTCTTCCTTTTTAATCTTCGTCGCATGCCTAACCCTCCAAATGCTCTCCCAGATACTCTTCCCCACAATACATACAACTTCCGGTCTAAAGATCCGTATCTTCTCTTCAAGCACCTGAACACTGGCATCCATTTCAGCTTTGCTTAGTTCCGAGCCATTGCGAGTGGGCCGCGATACTATATTGGTGTTTCCTAACTTGAAGAGGCGGGGCAGATCGCCGTCCTCCTCGGGTTTACATCGTCGAGTTGTGAGGCCGCTACTATGGAGTAGCTTCCAGAACAGATTCGAGGGATGCGCATACGCGTGGCCAGAGGTCGCAGTTGCGATTCCGGGATTGAGCCCGACGAAAACGCATATTAGGTTTGGTTCAAGCACGTCTTGTAGCTCGGGAAGATGGGCGTAGGTCGAGGGGGGAGCATAGCCAGCTGGCGATTTGATCCTTTTGGTAGGGGATGGAGAAGGTGTCAAGGATGTGAGTTTGCGTTTTAGGAGTCGGCTAGGAGAAGGACTTGACGTGCTAACCCGTGGGGTCCGTCGCGGAGGAAGCGATTCTGATTCTCCTTTGTTTTCAAGCTTTGGGGAAAAGGTATAGCTGGCCAAATTTAACCTGCCATTGAAGCTTGCAGGACCTGCTGTCTGTTCTGCGGCTTCATCTGATTCTTCTTCTTTGACAAAGTCGATTTGGTCCATAACTGGTGCACGTATATCTACATACGCTCATGTATTTCAGATTCACCGCATCCCTTCTTGTATTTGACTACTTGCTTAGTGAAATAAGAAAACTTGTAGCAATAACTCAACTTGCTCAAAAAACCAATTTAGATATTCTATTATAATCTTATAGTATCTGAGCTAGATGCCTGAAAGGAGTAAGGTTGAAATAACGTGGCAAAAGAAGCACTTATTGCTGTCTTGGCGCTTGGCAGATTTCTGTCCGCATTTCACATCACATCTCAGGACATACTAAACTTCAAGTTCTCGAATGAATAAACAGCAACACCGTGGAAATTTTTATTTACGGTCTACCAAATATATTTAGGAGGCCGTGGCCCCCTCCCCCTCTCCCCAAAATTGAGAATCGTTGCATTTAAGAATTCACAATCAACGGATATCAGTGGCAAAATATGGCGGATCAGAGAAATCTGGATATTGTATTTAAACACTCATTTTCATGCATGTCTTTCTCATATACGCCAATTTAATTTGTATAACCTGTATAATTCCCCTAAATTTGGGTTTGAAAGGCAGTAAATCTGAGCTAAGATTCCAAACCACCGACAATAGGAGAAGAATGCTGCTGGAGTAGAGTACAAGGCAATTTATGTATTCGTTAAAATGGGATAAGAAACTTTTCTGCTGGGGAGGGAATCGGTAACAAACCGGCACATTTTACTGGCAGTATCGGAGCATATAGGAAGAGCAACAACGCTGACCTATTATTTTCCATAGTTTCTGTAAACAGTGAAGATGAAACTGCGTTGGTTCTCTGCTGCTTGCAGAATTATTAGTAAACACCAGGCGTTTTGAGATAGGAATCGCTCATTTTTCTCAATTTGAGCTATCCAGAGCTTTCTTGCACGAGTAATCTTTTGGTTTCCCGGAGTGAGTATGGTATCGACAAATATCTCCATCCCAAGGGAATTTAACCCCTCCCTGGGTCTCATCATAGCCATGATATGCACCAATAGCTGCAACAGACAAGTCATGATAAAAGATCTGTACAGGCAAAGAATATCCACATCCATCGTCTTCACCGAATGCGGCATCACCGGCAATGTACAGGTCTAGCATCATCCGGCGAAGAGGCGAGGAAGGAGCGGAAGTTCTCCAGATATGCTCTATATTGGTGACGCCACCTCCATATAGATTATGGAACTTATTGTTGATGCGTCTTGCTTTGGCGATGAAAAGATCAATGATTGTATTGCAGTAACCTTCAGCTTGAAGAACGACCCCAAGAGCATAGCTGTGGGTGAGCTGTATCGCCAGCTGATTATCTTCATTTTCCTGTTCATCGGTCCACGTAGGAGAATCTAGGTACTCTGCTGCATTCTTAATATCTCCCGCTAGATCAGTTGTCAGCTTTTATTGGAACTGTAAGAACCACACCTGCAGCATATGAGGCCACAGAATAGATGGATTACATGTACTTACTGAGGACCCATGTTAAGAAGAGGGAGAAAATGACAGGTTTGAGACCTTCCAGGTTAATGTTGATGCTCTGCGGAGTTTCTACACCACAGGCAAATCTGAAGTATTCGGAGTGAGAGCACTATGAGTCCAAAATCAGTCAAAAGATCTCCCCCGTCCCACCATGTTAGTAGCAAATGACAGGTACTGTACAATGTGCAATATTTTCTTTTCCCAACCAGGATATTACAAGTCGGACACATTGAGAGTCAGAGAGCACTTACAATCTTGTCAATAGAACTCCTCTCAAGCACAAACTTCATCTTTTCCTCACCGACGTAGACGTTCAGGTGTCGCAGGAAGCTTTCCCTAGTTGCGTGTTAGCATAACATGTATGCCGAGCCTTGGCAGCAACTCGTACATAGACCACTTGCGCTTTCGATTCTGCTGCACCTTCACTGGCGTCTCCGTTCCTTTCTCTACCTTTACCTTTACGATTTCTTCTTCTTCCATTGCTTCTTTTGCTAACTGGCTCATATGTGCTGACTTTCCGATATTGTTTCCTAGTGAGCTTCCGTAAGGGTGGTATGAAGCTGCTCGTCTTGAAACATGGAGCTTCTAGTGGTGTTCTTCAATATTTCAGGGCACGCGTATATATATTTTAAACCGAAAACGAGCTAGTATTGAATAGCACCATTTTCAGCCGAATGGAGCTAAGACTTTTGATAACTTCTTGGCACATTTTTGAGAACGGCGTGTCTGTCCTAGGAAGAGAGCACAAAATAGTGATACTCCTCTAGCCTTGAAATCAGTGATTCAAATTGCTTTCCCATTGAAAACTCCATCATAGGTTGCTATGTCATTTACAAGGACTGTCTTCAATTTCACGTGCCAGAAGTGACTGATCCACTAGTGATAGCTCCCAGGAGACTCTTTACCAATCTCAAGCCTCAGCCTCGTGAGCCAGAAAAGTTGAAAAGGTCTCTAACAAATGAAGTCCACCAGATCAATAGGATATAAATCGTCAGAAGAAGTAAAAGGTTCAAGTAATGCGCGAAATTTGACATTTATCCATCGTGTTGCAATTATACAGTATTCCATTCATATTTCAGTACAATCATCTATACAAGCTATATATATAAATATTCGTAGCCTATTTTAGACTTTTGGCTGCTTTGAAAATCAAACCTTCGATGATACCAGCCCACCTCTCAGCATTGACGTAATCCTTGTCATCAATTGCCTCTACAAGTCCTGGGAAAACAGCACCAGCATATCCAGTCCACAGTCCAGGAGCAAATATGACGTGCTTAAACCATGGACGGCCGTCCAAGCCCTTCTGGTACAAGAAACTTCTTTCAAGATACTTGTACTTCGTATTGACTGTACGAATGCGGTAGTAGAGCTTAATCTTCGAGTACCACTTCCACCATGGAATATCTTCGCCAGCTTTCTCGGCCAATTCGGCAGCTAGAGCATCGTGGCCTTTGGCCGACTTGAGAAGCTTAGCGGCGGCTTTATGAAGAGTCTTGAAAGAGCGTTTCATAGAGTCCACATCACCATTAGGACTAGAAGGCGTTGGCCGTGATCGAGCTTCCGCAAGTTCTTCGTCCGATTCGGTACCCGCGATGGCTGCCTCTAATTTAGTCTCGACCTGTTGAATATATCCTTCAATCGCAATGGCATAATCCGTAGCGTTCAGTGGAACCACTGGTGACTCGGAGAGCTTTGCCGTAAAAAGAGCCAGAACTCTAGCTGCTGCGATGTGGTAATGGAATCCAGGGTCTCCGTATGTATTCATCCAGTAGTAGGAGTCGTAATTTGAGTGATACTGATACACAGGCGCATTTAGATCACCCTTAAATCCAAAATCCAGCGAAGGAACTCCAGCAAAATCTTGGAATGCTGTGAAGTCAGACCCACTGCCCATGGTTTCTATTTTTCCATCCCAAAGGTCTGCTACGGTTTGACCGGCAATCGTCTGATTTGGTGAAGGAACCAGCGAGGTGACTTCATAAATCAGCTTATTGAGCAGCGGGCTAGCCGATGTACCGAAGATCGGACCAGTAGTCGCTACGTCAATATTGACATATGCAACATTAGCATGCGCGATCCAAGGTAAATATTCTTCAACCCATTCAGTTGAGCCAATTAGGCCGTACTCTTCCCCGTCCCAACTGGCAAATACGATTGTGCGAAGTGGCTTCCAACCCTGGGAAATCGCAACTCCGAAAGAGCGGATAACTTCATTAATGGCGGCAGAGCCACTATTTGGATCACCAGCTCCTCCTGCAATCCAAGCATCACGATGGTTTCCCACAATAACGACCTCATCGGACAAAGTGCCGTTAATAACACCGATAACATTCCAAAGGGGAGTTGTAACGTAGTCCTGTTCGTTGACAAGGTTTAATAATAAATTATCAGGAGATGGACCGATATTGTAGTCAACACCCTTATATTTTAGACCAAGATTTGTGTCCCAATGTTTATTGAAATCTTTCGCTGAAGGACCATGTCCGTTGAGTGCCTTCAAGATAGGTAGTGCATCAACATACGAGATAGGAATGGACGGGATAGAAGGAATCCTCCCCTCTGTAGGCTCTCGGGGAACTCCAGGCTTTGAAGGATAACCCGGTGTAGTTCTACGTTGAAAAGTTAGTCTCAAAACAACATCAGGGCCAAATAAAACCTACGGATCTCCGGGAGAAACGCTCAGGAACTGGGCGCTACCTCGTTGAACACTACTTGGGTTTCGTCCAGGGCCAGCTGGATAAAGCTCAGCGCCATTCTCCTCTGTCAATTGTCCATCGTCTCCAGGGTCTGTGAAGAGAACAGCTCCAACCATTCCTAGGTCCTCTGCACGCTTGATCTTGAGTCCTCGGAAAATCCCTCCATATCTTGCCACGGCAATCTTTCCAGCCAGGCTGACATTCGCTTTAATCAGATCTTCATAATCTTGATATGTTCCGTAGTTTACATAAACATACGGTGCTGTGACATTTCCGGAAGCTGAATATCCGTGGAAGGTAGGGATTCTGTTATCGAGACCCGAGGTAGGGTCCTCTTCAAGGACATCTTCTTCTAGAGATGCTTCAAATTTGACGTTCCATTCATCAACACCCTTTGTCTTGCCCTTTTCGTAAAGTGCCAAGCGATGGCCTACAGGATAGTTGATGTAGGTATCATATGCCACAATTTCTGCCTTCACTCCGAATTCCTCCCATCGCTCCTGTGTCCATACGGCTTGACTGTAGTTCTTTCCGGCCAAATGGGGTCCCGCTGTATAATATTTACTCCATTCTTGCGCCTTCTCTTCTTTGGGAGTATCGATTAAGATGTTCTGGAGCTGTTTGAAGGAGATAGGGTTCGACTTCGGTGGCGTCGGCCTGTGGTGCTTGTGAATATGTCCCGGAAAAAAAGCAACTGGCAGCAAAAATAGCAGAGTAGATGCGATCAGAGTTGACAGGCAGGCAATTGTGCAGAACCGCCGTACAACACTGTGACGATAGCGTGGCCGAGCAGGCGCAATGTGGATGGTCGTGATTAGAGGTGTTTGTTCATCCATCTTCTCCTTCAGATGCCTAGCCATAATTAGATCAGCAATGGATACCTGGCTGTATTCCACTTCAATGGTTGAAAATCGGTGCGTAGATAAATCGGTGCGTAGATAGAGATGCACGTTGAATATAAAGCCCGGCTCTATCTTCAGTTTCCCGCTAAAGAAGCAAGAAAGAGAGGAGGATGGGGCGATAGGAAGATAGTACGAAGTGAACGTAAGATGATACGAAGTTTGAAGTTAAAGCACAACAATGCAAGAATGGGGAGCTTACTATAGCATCATGGAGGGCCTGTTTCGGATAATAGTGAGACTATCCACTATTGCTTCCTACCTGCGACTATCACTGTCACTGTCACTATCACCTTCCAAAAGCGCAATAGATGGGGTTGATTGCGCATTATACGGTGTTTGCAGTTCGTGACGTCGAGCCACCGTAGCAGCACGTGACCCGTCCGCAGCATCGCGGGGTTACATGCGGCGGACGGCGGACACCAGTGCAGGGCGTCGCTTTCAGGCAGCTATGCCGAGCCCCACTACTGAATTGCTCGTGTGGTGAGAAGAAAGTTTCACCGGCGACCATTTTATTGCCGTATTTCCCCTCGCTCGGGCTGACTTGACTCTGCCTTCTCACCATTGTAAGAGCTCATATGGCTCTATTTTATTCGCTTTTCTCCTGCTCGCCCCGTATACAATAGATAGAGTTAGATTCTACATATACAATATAAAAGATTCTGCCCTCTGGTCTTTCATGAGCCATCCATCTTATACAGCAGTAAACCGAGGTGCTTGTCCGACCAGAATTCTTCCACAGAAACATAATAATCAGCACCACCTTCAACCGTCATTATGGGAAACAAAGTACGAGCTCGGAAACTACCGGTCCAGCAGCTTGCGATCCTTGGTTAGTCTATCACAGTCATATATCACCGTCGTTGTCAGAGATTCTTGGTGGTTGTTCTCGCTTCATCTAGACTTGGTTGGTAAACTCACCAGCCTTGCCAGTGTTGTAAGCTTCAACTATAAACAGGAACAAGACAACATGTTTTAAACACTATTTGAAACGTATGAGGAAAAGAGGTGATGGAAAACAGAAGGAAGCCCTTATCAGAATGTTCTTCCGTATTTATAATATGAAGTCTTTTGCATCAAGCACCGTGGTGATGACTCTACCGTTTCCTTAGTGCATATAACACATTTAAGAGAAGATTGCGGTTTTTGGTCATTGTTTCAAATTAATTAATAGATTCCTCATAACCACGGCTTCTTCATTAACTTTGAGATTAAAATATACTGACCTATCTATAGCAATATGTCGATTCGCAGAGCCTGTCTCGATGACCTCGATATTTCCGTACCTGGTAAGAAGGTCTACACTTTACATCTTGCATTACTTACCAAGATCCTTAGCCCGAAATGATAGAAAGCTTTGGGGTTCACAAGAAAGAAGTTGCAAAATGGGCTGGAATAACATCAGCTGTCTTCTCGCTCGCTCAGTGCTTGACTGCCATTATGTGGGGCAGGGCTTCTGATAAATTTGGACGTAAGCCAACAATAATGTTTGGCCTTACATTTACTATGATAACAAGTATACTTTGGGGTCTATCCAGCTCACTGCCCATGGCTATTACAGTTCGCGCTATAGCTGGTGGGTGTAATGGAAATGGTATGGGAACCTTCTACATTCTTTGTGTGTGAAACATAACTAACAAGTTCTAGTGGGTATAATTCGCACAATGGTTGCTGAACTTGTCACGGAGAAAGAGTTACAACCTCGTGCCTTTTCAATAATGCCCCTGGTTTGGGGGTTAGGTTCGATTTTTGGCCCGGCATTCGGAGGATTCTTAGCGAAACCAGCACAAAATATGCCAGATCTATTTGGGAACAGTAAATTGTTGATTAGATTTCCATTTCTACTACCAAACTTAGTTGCTGCCTCTCTCTTTCTGATTGGTATTACCACTGGAATCTTGTTTTTGCAGGTATGTCTTGGTACACTCGCCCCCAAATCCGAGGCTAACTGCGTTTAGGAAACACTTGAAGCTAAACGCCATAGGACAGATTATGGACGTGTTCTAGGCGGTCGTCTTGTCTCTTTCGTCAAGTGGATGTTTGCATCTGATAGACTTAAGGATGGCGTTGATAAGTCATCAGCTGAGTCCACCGCTCTCCTCGGAGATGAAGCCTCCATACGTTCAGACTACACTAGAGCAAAGAACGATAATTCGCCTACTGCAACACCTAATGTTACACCTACTTCAAAGCCACCACTGTCACGTCCCACTTTAGTGGAAGTGTTTACCCGTCAATCGGTGGTAAACCTCATGGCATATACTTTTCTCGCCCTCCACGCCGTGGCTTATGACCAACTTCTGCCTATATTCCTTCATAACCCACGTCAAATACATACACCAGCTAACACATCTCTACCTTTCAAGTTCAGTGGTGGGTATGACTTCAATTCCTCTAGGATTGGTAGCATATACACAATGTATGGCATCTGCGGTTGCTTGATACAATTTTTAATCTTTCCACCTGTCGCTCGGAAGTATGGCGTTCTGAACTGTTTTAAGGCCTGCGGCATTGCCTTTCCAATAATATGTTTTGCCACCCCATATACAGCACTTATCGAAGATCCTGTAAAGCAAAAAATGGCACTACTCGTAATCATGTTCGTTCGATCGGTCGCAACTATTTTTGCTTTTCCCTGTTCCCTGATCCTGCTCACGAACTCTGCTGCCAGTCTTCGTGTTCTCGGCACCTTGAACGGCTTCGCAGTCAGTATTAGCGCAGTAGGAAGAGCGGTTGGACCTGCAATGGGTGGTGCAGCTTTTACCTGGGGTTTGAAGACTGGATATATCATCACACCCTATTTTCTACTTGGTTTCATTGCCGTCATTGGTGCTATCCCAATCTGGTATCTGGTCGAAATGGACGGCTTCTCAAAGACCGGTGACGAGAGCGAAGAGGAGGATGAGGATGAGGATAGAACCCCATTACCACAAAATATCGAGGTCAATGGTGGATCCTCTCACAGAAGATACTCAACTACAATCAAATCAAAGAGTGGTGATGATGAAATTGCAAGATTAGAGAGTGTCATGTCAAGTCCAATTGGTTTTAGCGGAGGGAGTGTTGGACCTGGTGGACCACGCAAACTGAGTAATGGACTAGCAGCTTCGAATATGGGGCAAGGTACTGGAGGTTCAAGTTTTACATGATTCATGATAAACAGCATACAAGGCACGGATAACGCATCATGGCCGGCGTTCGCTTGATTTCCTGGTTGGGGGTTAACATCCCTATGACTTCGTCAGTTTCTTTGAAGCCTTATTTAGCGGCATTTCTTCCATTTGGACCATTTGGATTTGAATATAGGGGTATTTCTGCAGCCGATATCTGCTATTCACATAATTTTCCGCCTTTTGGTTCTCTCGTATTGTTTGGTGTGGGAGCAGATGGGAGACAAGATGATTGAGTGACTAGAAGATCGGAGTCTTTAACTTTTCTGAATACTATACCTTAGCATTTTGTAGAACCTCAGACAATAACTATTACATTGTTCTTCTCCTACAGCCACTGGAAAGTACTACTTACTACCCAGAAATGAGTTGAAACCTCTTCGCTACTCTACCTCCAGCATAGGAACGGCTGAAATCACCCCGTGAATAAAGGAAGAATCTTGCAGACTGGTGTAGATTCGGAACTCGATACATTTTGCAAGGAAAAGATCACTCCGAGCTGTTTCTTAGCTTTTCCATACACAATTCTTACCTGGCACGTACAATATATAGTCATTTTCCAACTTACTGGGCATATTCCTAGTTGTATCTAGTTTTATCCGAACCGTATCAATAGTTTACCGCATTTCCAGATTTGTTTCGGATGTACACAGCCACCCATAAATGCGCAAGGCGGGCGCTGCTATATATTAAAAGACGTGCATTCAGTTCTTACATCAGGCTAATTCCGAGAGGCTGAGTCCAATAAGTTGCGTACCAAGCTATATATTGTTTACGTCTGTCGATTGTGTTGTGGGTTACAGCAACGAAGTAAAAAGTGGAATTAGCTGCTGCTATCATTGGAGTAGCCGCAGCTGGTGCGAAAATTGCAACGGCTTTGACGAAGTTCAGCGTCTCATACCTAGGTGCGGATAAGAAGCTTGGAGAGATTGCGGCGCGAGCCTCCCATTCAGCAACAATCCTACAGGCCATAGGCGATACTGTGAAGGAAAACGAAATTCTTTTCAAAAAGGCAGAGTTCCTATCAACTTGGAGCGATGTGTTAGGAGCAGATTCCAGCAGCTATGAAAGATTAGAAGCCGGCCTAGAAAAGGCGCGAGGTTCTGCTAAGATGAAGTTGAGCATGGCTGCATGGAAAAGATTTGTATGGGGACTGGGAGGTGAGGATCGGGCTAAAGAACTAGATGAGAGGCTGGAGAGATGTTGTAGTCAGGTAATGATGATGCAACAGGTTATCCAGTGGAAGGTGGTGCAGAGGATAGTACCAACGGACGACGATGTGCAGGAAAAGGAAGAGTTGAGGGAGAAATTAAATTGGATAGTAGAAAATCTCTCCAAGTCGGGACTGATTACACTGCCGAATTGTGCACCTCCTGGGAATCCAGAACCTATGGTGGTAAGTCATCTTTCCACTCTAACCCATATGCCAGCATTCAGAAATATTCGCTCCTTTAGTAGCTGCTGATTGTATCCAACTAGAAGTCTTGTCAACAGGACCGCGGATATCTCAATATTTCCAGTGAAAACCCACCAATGCCTACAAGTAACCTTTTAACATTTGGTACAAATATTGCCAACGCCAACGCCACTGACCCTAACACCAATACAAGTGGATCATTGGGCTTTTCTTGTTATTTTCCGTGCGAGCGATGAGGTGCTCGGGTCACCCAAGTCGGCTGCATCTTCCACTCCGAAGTTCGTAGGGGGTTATGAGTATTCATACACTTTTGAAGAACATGGAGGAATGAACTACGATATCAACCCATTTACAGCTACCGGGCATCATGGTGTTCCAAAATATAGCCAAGAGGCTAGGCGTACGTATTCTCTTTAACATTAGTTCTTATGACATGTCTCTGGGCGTTTCTTTTCATAGCCATGTTCGTGCAAAATCCAAAACTAACCACAATCTATAGATCAAGAATTACCAGTTTCATCATACGATACGTGTGTAGAGCCTGGCTATATCGAAAACCCGGACGGTGACAAGATTTTGGGGCAGGATCGTCCCATCTACAACCCCGACTCTCCTAGAAAGAGAACAATCTCTGCTTCGGAAGTTGACGAACTCACAAAAGGAGATCAGCGACTAATTGTTCGTAAAAGGCGTAAACGTCGGCTAATTGCTTTGTCAGAGGAGGAGGCAGAGATGGTGCTGAGCCAGTTTCTTGACACATTTTCTATCTGATAAGGAAGAAATAAGACAATAAAGAATATGTAAAAGATATTCCAAACATCAACGAGAATACAATACCATAATCATTGACAGAAGCAAATCACGTAGCGCGATTTCTAGATTTTGTGTTCCACTAGCTCATCCATTACGCGAGGGTTAGTTAGCTAAAACTAAAATCCAAGTATAAATATAGGATTTCAGATTAGGCACCTCAACCGCAGCAAACATCTTGTTGGCTTAGTGGTCAAGTTACATACCTAGTGCCGACTTGGAGATTACGAGGGCTTGCCCTGTACTTAGAGATCACCGGTAATCTTATTGACTTGATTCACGAATGCCTTTACATGATATGAGCGTAAGTCGCTACAAGGCTCAAAGAAACAACACGTATCCGTCGGGGCGGGTAGAGGGTTGTACTCGAGAGTATACTTGGGGAATAGACGCATCGGTCGGGGCCGGTGGAGGATATTCTTTTGTTTTTTGAACTTTTATCTTATTTTTGGGGGTAAGATTTGTGTGAATGCCTTCTTTTTTGATTTTGCTAGCTACTGACGGCGACGCGAAACGCGCTATTAAGCACCAGAATCCCCGCAAATAGAGACGCGAGATCATCCTTCAACAAGTGCTGGTATGTCGCATATACCAATTATCATTCACTCAAAGCTATCGACTTGGTAGCTCTTGTTGAACCAGCCTTATTTGAGTCAGCTCCAATCTGAACGTTGCTACCTCGAAAGCTCTCAACACAATATCAATCTTCCCGCTTTTGATATCCAGCTCCTCCAAATCATCCTCGAGGATGCTGCATTTCCATACGGATTTGATAGGCCAATCCGTAACGATGCGTCCATGGCTCAATCCGCCGAGACTATCATATATGCGGACAATAACACTTTTACTTTTACGTTCCGAGAACCTATCGGGCCTGTGTCAGTATCGGGACTCTAACAATGTGCTGATCTGAATGCGAGGAAGTGGGAAATATGTCTTACAAGCCCCGGGAAATATCATAATCGTCTTCGCCGCGCTTCACAGAGTCAAGAACGAGGGATGGAGAGCCGATAAGACGAATTGGCGAAACACCCCGACCATGACCTCCCGAGAATAGACGCATTGGGTTGTTGAAATTGAATGCCATGCGAATCGTGGTCTCAGATAATGCTCCTTTGTGCGGTAATATAGCGTATCGAATGTGGTGACGACCTACTACGTTGTCAAGCTTCAATGCTCTAGAGTAGATGGGGAAAACTTACCCATATCTGCATTGGCATCTGGAGCTTTAGGAGAACGCAAAAGTGAAAGGCGCATCATATTACCACAGGTTGCGAAGCCGTACTTGGAATCGTTGAGGATGGATACTCCATCTACAAATCACAGTTATTAACCCTCACGTTTACCTACTTTCTCAACCGCATTATTTTCAAGAATAGGGAACAAAGAGAGAGTGGAAAGTGTTGGAGCTTCACACTACTGGCTAAGAAGCTTGTCGAAAATCATCCCCTTGTGGTTCGGATAGATAATGTGGATCGTTATGGAATGAAAGAACTCACATCCGTGCTCTGAGAGATCAGCCCATTTATGGCAACACACCTCGAACTTTGCCATATCCCAACTTGAGTTTCATTAGCAGAGGTAGGAGTTCTAGAACCGGAAAGCTCACGTTGTATTGTAATGAGTTGGCCTGGTCATTACTCCAAATTGTGTTTCATAGCTAGCTTCCTTGCTGAGTATGTCGACAGGAAATTCGACTTTCAGAAACTTCATGCTCTCCCTCCATTCTACTTCACATTCAAACTCAACAAAAGAAGGCTGACCATCATAGACTGGTGAGAGGCTAATTGTGCTTTTGATCCAACTGTGTTCACTCACTCTTGTTTCAGATACTACACTTGCTCGATGTGGAGATGACTCGACAACAGTCGTTGTTCCAGAACTGAGCTCTTGCCGCGAATTTAGATGATACACTTCAACATCCCATGCTTGCCAATTCAGTGGTTTGTCATCAAATAGAACATATTGATTTGCTTTCCTGCCAGCAGGAATCACTTTCCGTGGTATACCAGGTGAATTATCGATCAATGATGTGATACAACCATTCTTGATGGTGACAGATAATTGCGAGTTGGAAAGGATGAACGTGTCATCTATTCTCTCGATTTGCACAGTTGGCTCTACAAAATCTGAGGTTGAAGATTCATCAGAGGACTCAGACTCTGTACTGGATACATCTTCATTGGATGGTTCAGAGATTGAAGACTGAGGCGTTAGTTGGTAAGTGGAGTTCGAGGTGTCCGAAGATGATGACTCAAGGTTTGAGCTTAATACTCTGACAGTTGTGGAACCAAAAAGAGGAACTTGGGCTAGTCCATATTGTTGCACGGAACTATTACTGTTGCTTATTTGAAAGGTGTTAGTATAATTGAATCATGAGGTGCTATAAGATATGGTGTACAAGAATCAACATGCCAGATATTTCATAACTTGAAGTACCTGGTACAGATCGAATCTGGTTCCATCTCATCGTCCTTGTATCAAAATAAGCGACGTATCCTGAGGGCTACTCACCGAGCTTTGGGAAGCTTGACAACTTCACTGCGACGCCATGGAAGTGTGTTAAGTGCAGACAGCTCATCGCCAGCTTTGGACGCTTCTTTATAGCCTTGAAAGTCCCATATTCTTTTGAGAATTGCGCTGCCAATGGCAAAAACTTTCTCGTAGAGCTATCTCGTCATTAGTTGAAGTCGAGTCTTTTCGTTTCTTACAATCAATGACTCACCACACTGGACTCATCATAAACTAATCCTATAGAGCTTCCAGGTAAACAGTCATGGAATTGACATAATAGAACAGCTTCCCACTGTTTCGTCTGGTCAGTACAGACCAATCAAGAGAATATTCTCACATACCATTTCATCGATCTCTTCTTTTGGATACTGGAAGGAATTGCCACTGACACTAGCTATGGTAGCTAAAAGCTCGATGTCATGAAGCAGTATTTCTGCCTTTCGATTATTTCGTTTATTGTTCGCTTGTGTCGTATATGTGCCGCGATGGAGTTCAAAATATAGCTCTCCGAACCAAGTTGCAAATTTAGCTTTGCCACTCTTTGCTTTTTCCTGAAGCTGAGTAAAGAAGTCATCAACAGATGATCCCATGGTGGCCCGGGGTAAAAGTCCTATCTAAGTAGAATTAGTCTATTACTTCCCATGCAGATAACTTTGGCATCGTGCGCACGGACCTGGTCACTTATTCCTCGACAACGCCGTAGTTTCTCTAAATGTTCCCAAGTAGGTCCACCTCCGCCGCTGACAAAACAAATCAGTACATGATAAGGCTAATACAGGAAGACCGCTTACTCGCCGTATCCAAACACCAAAAGGGAGGTAGCATCCTGATCCAGAGATTTGTGCTGAGAAATGCTGTTTTTCAGATCTTCAAGGTCACACTCAGAGTTATATTTTTCTGAAGGAGCCATCTATTGGTGACACCGTCCGAGTTAGTGAGCCTGCTACAATATGATTTAGAGACTTTTACGAGGCCAAGGAGGTTAATCATTCCTGAATCATATTCAATATTATCTATTGGATGTGTTTCAAAAAGTGGTTGGCTCCTAAGACTTCCCAAATGTTGAAAATCTGTTCTCCAGGACTTTATACTTACATGGCACAAAACTTGGCTTCCATCAAGAGCAACCCAATTGAAGGTGGTATGAGGGAACTTATTGATGTTGTTCCAACTCAACTTTTGAGTAAAGAACCTACTCATACCTGCAAGCCTACACAACTGAGGCAGTTGCGCCGAGTACCCAAATGTGTCGGGGAGCCAGAATGTTGTACAGCGTTTACCAAAATGGCTCTCAAAGAACCTTTGTCCATATAAAAATTGACGTACTAGGGACTCTCCGCTTGGCATATTTGTGTCGTGCTCAACCCAGCTTCCGCCAATAGGTTGAAATTTTCCTTCCTTGACTTTGACTTTGACTCTTTCATAGAGTGCTGGATAGTACTCTTGAAGCCATTTATATTGTGCTGCTTGGGAAGCAGTGAATCTATGCTCTGGGTATCTGTCCATGAGATCGCACTGATTTGACCAAGACCTGGCAACTTTTCGTTTGGTTTCATCCCATGGCCATAACCAGCATGTGTCTATGCAGTTAGTATTATTCTTTCCATGACAAGTGAAGATTTACCACTAAGAATTTTATTAGTCGGTAAATTAGATCATACATAAAGTCCCACGAAGTGTTATAAGGTGAAGCTATACAAGAAAAGTTTGACACTCACATGTGACAGTGCCCAATTCCATACACTATGGGAGAGAAATCACTCGTGTAAACCTTAGAACTGTTGAATTCGTCGCCCAAAAATCTCGCCGCAATTTGGCGGCATCTTTGAATAGAGTCTTGACTCCCAGATTTGAACTCATCCATGATTGCATTCGCAATTTGAAGAGCTTGATGAGACTCCCACGAGTCTACAGAAAGTTCACGGGCAGCATCTAGAATTTATTAGTCTGAATTTAGAATAAGTTCGGGGGAAATTTAACCGGAAATCATTTCGAAATCAATTAGCAAGGCACGTGCTTCTAAATTTACGGCAACGACATCTGCTTTCTCGAGGACAAAGTAGGTATCAGGATCTGGTGGTTGGTTGTCGTCGTCCCCTGATGCGTTTCCCATAATCTTGTTACAGGCCATTTCAATATAGAAAATATGTTCTTCATCATCTCTCCATTCTTGTGGTAAAATCCATTCCGTACGTTGATCTCTTCCACCACCGGTCAGACCCTGAAGGGGAACCTTCACGTCATAGAGTCAGCATGCAGCTAAGATGGATCTATAGCCAGGGATTGAATTCAGACTAAATCATACCCCATCCTCCGACCAGACCAATCCCTCATTCCGAGCATCCCATTGGAACTCGAGATGATTCTTTCCAAGAATCTCCTTAGGGAATTTCAAGTGAATACGAAACCAGTGGGTTGACCAACTCGGACCAAAAGACTTGCCCGTCGACGTTCTCTTGAAGAGATCCGGAGATGCCGTAGCGTCCTTGAACGTAGGACGAGCAAGGTTCGGAATGCTATTAACGTAAAGTTTTACATGATCCCCACCAGTCAACCTAGCTTCGTCGAGCATGCTATATTCGAGTGAGTCAAATGAATATCATGCAGCTAAGGAGGCTTGCCATAAGAGGTTCTGGGATTCATATTGACCAGTCGAGGTGAAACTTGGCAATCTGGAACGTTGAATATGAGGAATTGGCTTCCCTATCGGACCAGTGGCATGTTTAGGATACGCATCATTGACATTGTTGTTGTTCTTATTCCAAATGGAAGCCATCGTTTATTTCACTCGTCACAGAATTCATGTATCAAAGGGATACATCCCCATCCAGGGACGATGATATCCTCAAGTGGGGTAGGATGAGCTCCACTTAAAATCCACGTGTTACTGTACCCCTTAATAAGCGACCACTCTACTGACTGTAAAAGGCAGAAACAAAACAATGAGACTTGACAACAAGGTAAAATCTTGAATATACAGCTACTCCATATCAATTGTTTGTTTATGAGTTGTTCAAAAGTGGTTCAAAGTCAACCTTATTAACGATTCGAAACATTGAGTGATTACAAATCTTGATATTTCAACATCATCGTCGAGATTTCAGCAGTCGTTATCTACACAGAAATGAGCACTACTCAAATGCATAGTTGCCCTTGTGGCAGAAAGGTACCTGATGGTAGTCGACGGTCCTTTACACACTGATACTACTTATTTACCGGATTGGCATCCTTTTTATTACTTAAGTTCTAGAGAAATGGATATGTGTAACGCTATACCCAAGCTGCTGTTACTTTTGAGTCACATAGAAAGGGCAAGGAGATGTGCTGCCAATGTATCAATGAAGTTGGGTTTAAGGAAGTGAGTTCTATCGAGCTTAAACAACATCAAGAGGAAATAGAATTATGCAATTATTGGTCAATAAAAATTTCAGTAAATATTTATGTAGTATCCAATATATTTGCAAGGCTGTTTTGAGACTGTTCAATTGGATCCAAATAACGCCCCGAACACTGTACGCCTTCCCACCAATTCATTCCATTTGGTCGCATTATATCTGGTCGCCCGCAATAGCACGGAACTAAGCATAGAGCTTCTTCTCGTAACTCTCCATATTCACACCTCCTTCAAGCTGGGCACTAGCAGTCCGCAACTCGAATCGAGTGGCGCCAGCCTCAACGGACTCATGCAATTCGAGGAGACTCTTGCGTCCACAGTCTTGGAGAGAGTGTTTCAATCCAGCAGCGAGGTATGGCACAAACTTGGTGACAGAACTTTTTAATTTGTTAGTGGGTAACTAGGAGATGGATATGGAGATGAAGACTTACCCTCTGTGAGCAACTGAACCTGCGACACCCTGAGCAACCAAGACGCTGTCACCTTCAGAGAAATAACGAGCAGTTCCAGCATTGCTTTTTTGACTGTCTTTGGCGCCAGCACCGGCCTTCTTGTCTTGCATAGCATCAATACTTCCCATACCCCGATATGCCTTTACAAGTTTTCCTTCGCGACTGAGGAAGGATGTACCTGGGGACTCAGTAGTACCGGCGAGGAGACCACCCATCATGATTGTGGTGGCACCAAGTGCGAGACCTTTGACAATGTGACCAACATTTTGAATACCTCCATCAGCCATACATGGAACGCCAAATTTGGCTGCAAATGAGCTAACATTGTAGACAGCGGCAGCTTGAGGACGACCAACGGCCATGACCTCTTGGGTGATGCAAGCACTGCCACTACCCATTCCAATACGAATTCCATCAACACCAGCTGCTATCAAAGAAGCCGCTTGTTCGCGAGTTACGACGTTTCCGCCAATAACATCTAGTTCAGGGTACTTTTCCTTGATGAACTTGATCATCTCGATTTGGTACATGCTGTTACCCTGGCTACTATCCAAGATTACAACGTCCAGACCAGCATCGACCAGCTTTTGCAGTCTAAGCTTATCCTCTGGCCGTGTGCCAATAGCAGCACCACAGATCAATTGCTTGGAATCTGGAAGCTTGGAAGCAAGTGGAAAATGCATGTTCTTCGTCAAATCAGAACGAGATATCATGGAAACAAGATTTCCATTTTCATCGACAATAGGAAGCTTTCCTTTCTTCGACTTTGCCAGAATTCCATTTGCTTCCAGCAGTGTGATATCGACCGGAGCAGTAACCAAGTCTTTGAAAGTGACCATAACAGAAGAGACTGGACACTCGTCATCATCCTCGAATTGTATATCACGATTCGTAACAATGCCGACTAGCTTGGAGTTTAAAGTTCCGTTCTCTATGCGAAGTGTTGTCAGTTAGTAATCTCGGTATTTGACATTGAGAGATGTGTAAGTGTATCCACTTTGTTCATAAAGAGCATAAATATTTCCTCACGACCTTTCGGTCAATACGGATGAACGAAAGTTATATGTTTTATTTTGATAATCATAAAAGCGTTAAAGTGTAATGAACGAAGCAGTTGCTTACCTGTAACGGGGAAACCACCGAAGCCCCATTTCTCTTTAAGAGCCTTGACCTCTCCAACAGTGGTCTCTCGAGTAATAACAACGGGATCAACGATGAAGCCGTTCTCATATCTCTTCACCTTACGAACCATCTCAGCCTGAGCATCAGCAGAGCAATTGTGGTGGATTATACCCAAACCACCCTGAAGAGCAATGTGGATTGCCATGTCATGCTCAGTGACTGTGTCCATGGGCGATGACACAAATGGAGTCTTGAGGGTAATGCGTTTGGTGACTGGAGAGTCAAGGCTCACATCTGAAGCGGCAAAACCTATGTAACCTGGGAGGATGAGAAAATCGTTGTAGGTGAGGCCACCATGCTTTTTCGAATCGAGTAGATCCTGCACAGCTAGCCCATCGCGTTCCTCGTACTGTTTCAAAACCTCTAGGGCTTTCGAACATTCCAATGTCTTACCAAAGAAATGGGAAGGGGCGGGAGCTGGTGCATTGCTGCCGTTTGTATGAGGCATCTTGTCAGAGAGAGTTCGAGAGCAAAGAGTTGAGAAATGAGGAAGATTGGTTGTCGGTACCAAATGCAACAGACTGGAACAAATGCAGTGCGACGATTGACAGTTGACTTGACTTGCTGCTAGGTAGGATGAAAGTTACAGTACAGTCAACGGGTAGAAGTTAACCTTCTCCAAAAGAAGAAAGAAAGGGATTTCTCAGAATAAATTTTCGAACTTGTGGAACCGCGGGGTCCCGCCAAGTGAAACTAGGTATATTATTATTCCGCTCCGGTCCATACAGGTTGCACTACCCTTTTCCGCGACTAAAGCGGCACAAATCGATGAGTCCAAATGTCGTGAATACATAGTTGCCATTATAGTGGGCAGCTATAGTAGGATAGATTCTGATTTATTACGAGTGAGACAAATAAATTAAGAATTGCACAGGTCTTCAAAATGTAGTAGACAACTGAGAGTGTAGGTGATGTGATGCACGTCACGAGTGGACTGCCGGCTTGGCTTTGTTGACATTCAATCCAACCTTGGCCGCAAAGTAAACACACAGACGAGAAAACCTCAACTTTGCCCCAACCCCCGCACCAGCAGCCAGTCTTCCAAGAGTTGGAGATCATTCCAGTCCCGTTGTGTTCATAGACTATACATCGAGGCTCATCATCATAATAATAATCTTTCATCTACCACCAGCATCTTTGCGCTGTGCGCTTCACATTCACTAAAGAGAACGCTAAACACGCTTTGTGTTTGTCCACGAAACTACAGCAACTTCATATTTGCACGGCCGAATAGGCGGCCCATTGGATGTATGGGCACAACGTAGAATAGCTTCAACTTCAGCGACACTTGAAAGGACTATTCGCAAAGGTGCCGCTATGTCTTACCGCCATCCCCTCCGCCAAACACAAACAGCAGACTATCTGCCAACGAAGAGGCATCCCTCGAATGCTTCAACTGTTTCAACAAACTATTCGGCATCTTCTGGACCTTTTGACCTGAGTCGAACAAGCACCTTGTCCTCAGCAGCTTCGAACGGGCCCAGCCATAAACGCGGCTTGAGCGAGGCCACAGGAATGTCTCCTTCTGCTATAGATAATCTTAGTGGCCGCGCCAGCCATGAATCGAGCCCAGATAGCGCATACAAAAGCATGCGACAATCGCTCCGGCCACTACCCCAACCGCCGAATGCCTCGCCGCCTATAAAAGACAGAAGCCGATATGAACATACCAGGGGAAAGAGTATGGTGGACATAGGAAAGTTCTCATATAGAGAGGAAAACTCGCCATCACCTACCCCCAATCCGGTTCCACGTTCTAGTGCAGTTCGACCCAATTCAATGATGCTAACGCGTGCGGATTCTGTACTTCACGCACCGGGAAGAATTGGTCGCAGCGAGACTATGCCCCATCACCACAGCTCATTTCCCGCACCAGATCTCCAGAGCCTACAGAAATCATCTACTAGCCAGCTGCGCAATCTTTCTAAATTCGCAGAAAATGGTTCGGGAGAAGAGTTCAGCATTATAACCCCTTCACAGGAGGTCGTCGGTTTACATGGGCGAAGGAAACTTCAGAGAAGCGACACAGTTAAACCTGGAGGGAACAAAGCTGCAACCAACCAGAGTAACGGATACGGGTGGGAAAGTCGAAACTGGATGGACAAGCAAAGACAATTTTTGCAGGCTTACGAGTATCTATGCCACATTGGCGAGGCGAAGGAGTGGATTGAAGACATTCTCCAGAGGCCCATTCCCCCCATCATACAGCTGGAGGAGGCTTTACGCGATGGTGTCACTTTGGCTGAGATTGTCGACTCGTTATACCCCGAACGGCGCATCCGTATTTTCCGCAATCCAAAACTACAATTTCGTCATTCCGACAATATTGCAGCATTCTTCAGATTTCTTGCAGAAGTTGAACTTCCAGATCTATTCCGGTTTGAGCTCATCGATTTATACGAAAAGAAAAATATCCCCAAAGTAATCTACTGTATACATGCTCTGAGTTGGCTATTGTTTCGGAAAGGTATAGTTGATTTCCGGATCGGAAACCTTGTCGGAAAGCTGGAATTCGAGCATCATGAACTGGAAGCTATGCAGAAAGGCCTTGACAAGGCAGGAGTCAGTATGCCTAGTTTTGGAAATATGGGGAAAGACTTTGGTGTGGAGCCAACTCCAGAACCTGAACCAGTCGAAAGTGAGGAGGATCGAATTGATCGAGAGTTAGGAGAGAATGAGTTGGCAATACAAGACCTCCAGGCACAAATACGAGGAGCTATTGTACGAATACGCCTGGGCGATACCATGCAACGATTGTGGGATTCAGAAGAACTCCTGATCGATCTGCAATCCAGAATTCGTGGAGACTTTTCAAGGCAGATTATTGAGTATCGGATGAATATGAGGAAATTCGCTGTGAATCTCCAAAGTGGAGTCAGGGGTTATTTAGTACGACATCGCCAAAGCAATCAAGAATCATTCTGGAAGAGTAGGGAAGGCGATATTTTAAAATTGCAGTGCTTAATTAGGGCAAATAAAGCCCGCGATGAGGTACGCATGATGAGAACTCAGTTGCGAAACCAAAACACAGCGATCAAAGAATTTCAAGCATCTGTCAAAGGCTTTCTTATTCGAAAATCGCTAGCCTCCCAAAGAGAGGAGACCAAGTCAACTTCCGGCCCAGTAAAGAGTTTGCAAGCCGCCATTCGCGGAATGCTGCTCCGAAACAGTGTTGCTGATGATCTTGATCTTCTTCACCATGAAGAATTCTCAATCAGTGCGATTCAGGCTATGACAAGGGCCATGCTAATGAGAAATCAGGTCTCCCGGACCAGAGAAGCACTACGGGAGGCGACTCCCATTTGGGAACAGCTCCAGTCTATTGCGAGAGGGAAGATCGTTCGCGAAGAGATTTTAACAACAAAGAAAGAACTGAGATCCCATTCTCCGCAATTTGCTTTCATCCAGGCATGTCTACGGGCAGCTGCTGTGAGAAAATCCATAGAAACAACAATGTCGTGTTTGCAGGACCAAGAATCATCTATCCTAGAGATTCAGAGCCTGGTAAGGGGCATGTTGCTTCGGAGAAGACTTGCCGAGGATCACCGCACCCTCGTTACACAAACCGAAAGAATATCGAAACTCCAGGCCCTAGGTAGGGCCGCCTTACTTCGCCAACGAACGGGTCTTCTTCTAGAAGATCTTCATTCTCATAGCACAGAGATTATTCAACTGCAAGCTCTATCTCGCGCCGTTTTACTTCGAAATGAGATCGGACGAATCCTCAGCGAGCTGGAGGATGAAGAGGAGTCAGTGATAGAAGTCCAAGCGGCCGCAAAGGCATTCCTAGTCCGCGCCAAGTTTGTCGAAAAACAGCGTTTTTTTAAAGAAAATATGGAGAAGGTTGTAAAACTTCAAAGCTTTGTGCGTGGAAAGCTTCAGGGTGAAGCATACAAGAGCTTGACTACTGGAAAGAATCCTCCTGTCAATACCGTGAAGAATTTTGTCCACTTGTTGAACGATAGTGACTTTGATTTCAACGAAGAAATTGAGTTTGAAAGACTTAGGAAAACTGTGGTCCAACAAGTCCGCCAGAACGAAACAGCCGAGCAGTATATTTCTCAGCTAGATATCAAGATTGCCTTGCTAGTACAGAATAAGATCACCCTAGATCAAGTAGTAAAGCACCAAAGGAATTTCGGTGGCCATTCTGGAAACCTTCTCGTCAATACTTCTATGGCATCAGGAAACCAGTTCGATCTCAAGGCTCTGAACCAAAATTCAAGGAAAAAACTTGAGTCCTATCAGCAACTTTTCTTCACTCTCCAAACGCAGCCTCAGTACTTGGCACGATTATTTAAGAGAATGCGAGAGCAAGGCGTACCCGATAAGGAAGCCAAGCGCGTCGAGATTCTCATTATGGGTCTTTTTGGATATGCTCAAAAGCGAAGAGAAGAGTATTATCTTCTGAAATTGATGGCCCGATCGGTTAAAGAGGAAATAGATAGTGTTTCTTCCATCCAGGACTATCTACGTGGCAACTTCTTCTGGACTAAGTTACTCGCCAATTATACTAGATCACCCCGTGATCGAAAGTATCTGCGAGAACTTTTGGGACCCTTGATCACTTCCAACATTATCGAGGATCCGGCTTTGGACCTAGAGAGTGACCCAGCTCAAATCTATCTCTCGGCTATCAACAATGAAGAGCTTCGAACTGGACGACCTAGTCAGCGACCCACGAATATCCCCAGGGAAATTGCTATCAAGGATCCGGAGACAAGAGACATGTTCATTGATCACTTGCGCGATCTTCGCGAGATATCAGACCAGTTCTTGCTTGCCCTGCAGGCTCTATTACATAGATTACCATATGGAATCCGCTTCATATGCCAACAAACGTTCGAGGCTTTGTGCGACCACTTCCCCAGAGAACCGCAACAGCACCTCCTCCAAATCGCAGGTAATTGGCTCTGGAAATTCTATTTGCAACCTGCTTTAACGGCTCCGGAGTCGATGGGAGTTGTAGAGAAACAACTAACTCCACTACAAAAACGGAATCTTAGTGAGGTATCAAAAGTGTTAAGCCAAGTCGCTTCTGGAAAACTGTTTGGGGGTGACAATATCTACCTACAGCCACTTAACACCTATGTAGGTGATGCGATTGAGCGAATGGCATTGATTTTTTCCAACATCATCTCGGTGCCTGATGCGGAAAGCACCTTTGATATTGACGAATTCAATGACCTGTATGCCCGAACCAAGCCAACCCTATACATCAAGATGACAGATATTTTTTCGATTCACAATCTGGTCGCTGCAGATCTGCCAAGTATTTGCCCCAACCGAGACGACATGCTGCGAGAGATTGTGCAGGAGCTTGGGAGCTCGAAGAACAACGAAGCGGAAATGTCCGGTGTCACATCAACCGAAATCCAGATGACGCTGAATCCCAAGCTTCATGACATTGAAGATCCTGAAGCTGAAGTTAAGGCTCTTTTCATGGAAACAAAAAGGTGCATCTTGTATATCATCCGGGTCCAGTCTGGCCCAAACCTCATGGATATCTTGGTCCGTCCGATTACAAGAGAGGATGACCACAAGTGGCACACTTTACTCCGAGAAGAGTTTGCAGATGGAAGCAAGACTCGTGGCGCGTATTCTGATGTGAATACGATGGTCGATATTAAGACTATGTCTTACAAGGAACTTAAGAGAACCGCTCTTGAAAATATCATGCGGTTAGAACAGTTCGGCAGAATCTCACGGCACAATTTCTATCAAGATATCTTGAATGCAATTGCCTTAGATATTCGTACCAAGAGCCGGAGACGGGTTCAGCGACAACGAGAGCTTGAGGGAGTTCGACTTACTCTTGGAAACTTGAATGAAAAAGCGGAATGGCTTGAATCACAACGTAAAAGCTACGATGATTATATCGAGCAGGCAATGATGACATTGCAAAAGAAGGGGTAAGTTCCCTACCATCTGTCTAATGAATGAAACGGAGAACTAATATCAAACTAGTAAAAAGCGATTCCTTATGCCCTTCACTAAACAGTACAACCACGAACGAGAACTCGAACGGTCAGGTCGAAAACCAAAGTTTGGCTCCTTCAAGTATTCGGTGCGCGCCTTATCGGATAAAGGCGTTCTAGTATCGTGGAAGGGAGTCCAAGACCGTGAATGGGATAAGACTAATTTGACCATATCTTGCGACGAGGTGGGTGTCTTTCATATCGAAGGAAGTAAAGGCAGCATCCAGATCCCAGGAGCCATGGCACAGGTACCTATGGACTCCCTCCTTGCGGCACAGTTCGCGAATCATCAATATATGGATCTGTTTGAAGGTGGTATGCGGCTGAACGTTAATCTGTTTTTGCATTTGTTGTACAAGAAGTTCTACCGAACAGAGTGATGATTGAATGGAAATACCTATGATAAGAAGCATCAGGAGTGAAGGTTGATTGGGGCGTTTGAGCATGGGTTTGGTACTTTGTCACACTGAATATAAGATGGTGGGAGGCATTATACTAGAGCATAGCATTGTCGTGTACATATTTTTCGATTCGAGTTTGAGACTAGGGATGGGCAAGGTATGGCGGGAGGGAAGATATCATGATGAATCAAATACCAATATATTAATCATTAGGGCTTTTATCAATTGAGAGAAGATCCAATGAATTATGTTGCAAGTTACGTAGTTCCTAATCTCGAGCAGTTCTTCTTCAGTTGAGATTTTCTGAATATAGGAAGGGCAGAGCAAATCGGTTTCTTTTTTAGACTGTGAATGCACTCAGATATGCCAAGGTCCAAATGTCATTCGGATCTAGCAAGGCTATGTTTGAACAAACATAAAAGAAGCAGTGGTGCAATTTTAATAACGATGGCTCCTTCCTTAATGTCAACTGCCATATAAAGTAAGAGAAATAAATCTACCCACTGCACTTTCTTACCACCATCTTTGAACAATGATTCCATCCATCAAGCATTACACAAACAAATAACGCACCCCACATACAGATTTATACCCTGGTGTACCGCCAGTATGCACACGACGCTTCTCTTGGTCACAAGCCTTGTGGAGGTTCTTCACCCAAGCCCCCTCCCTCGTCTTCTTACCTACCGCAACACTGTCAACTCTCAACTCTCTCCAGCATCAAGTGCCATATCGGGAGTTGATGTGGGTATGCTGCTAAATGAACCTCAATGCCGTGTTCTTTATTCGGCCCTGGCGGACTGTGGGACTCGGGCTCGGGATTTTGACAACATGGAACCTCTAGAACAAGCGCAATGTCTATGCTATGATGGCTTCAACATCTGGAAGCCATTAGTTTTTGATGAAGCCGCTAAGAGATGTGCTTCTCACGCGTCGATGATGGCGCCACAAGCATTATATGATTCATTGCATGAAGTGGAGCGTTTCTGTATGAAAGCTGGGGACGTGAAAAAGCAAACAGCTGCTCCCCTTACCAGCAGTGGACTGTCCTGGTGCAACACGATATATGAAATCATGAGAATTTGCTCAACCGCTACCTCTGGCTTTATGGACTTGGACAAAACTGTACAGGCTTCATGTCTATGCTATACCACTGTTGCCACGACGACTTCCTGGCTGCCTGGCCGATTTGATGATGCAGTAGGTAGCTGTGGACTCGCCGCGTCTAATGCGGAGAAGACAGAGATTTACAAGGCGATCACACGCTTAAATAGCTTTTGTACTGGCATTGCAGATGATTTGAATGCACTTCCCACACTACTTGCTGGTAGTCTAGTTTCTCCTAGTGCTACAACAGCCCATGTATCATCCAATCTACCAACTTCCACAACATCCATGGCGTTCATGGCCTCGACCAAAGTGGTATTCACCACCTCAACAGCCAAAGAAATTGACTCATCATCGACACGATCCTCCAAAAATTCGACAATATTATCACTAAGCCCGACTAGGCTCTCTTCATTGTTGCAGATCTCAAGCTCAAGCATCGCTGTCCCGTCTACCACCACGGACGTCCCTCCCACTAATATGACAGTACCACCAAGCCCTGGAGTGAGTGAATCGGACGGTCAGGTCATGAGTGTGAAGAGGGTGGTAGCTATTGGCGGATTGTGCGCATTATTGGTGCTTTTTTTATGAGTATTTGGAAACTGGCCTCAGCGCTGGTGAAGAATTATTGTAGCTTTGCATGATTAATGACGCTATGATTAAAGGGAGTGTAACGTGCAGATGAAAAGCTTTGGGAGCTATGATAGCAATAGATCATTCTGGGCAAGATATCAAAGAAATACACTGTCCCGTCCCCTACACTACACTTCTCTACTGACTTTTTTTTGAAGGGTGTGAAATCCATGAAATTGTGATTTCAAGAGCGAAGGAGAATTTAACACTTTACCATGTTGATTTGAATAAGCCAAACCTTGTAAATCATTCTTCTAATAATAGGTCACATTGGTCGTGAGCCGAATCATGCTATTGAAATTCTTGTCGATAGCAGTATTCAATATATAAGAGGTTTCATCCACCCTCAGAATACATTCCCTAACTCAATTCCTTTTTGGTCAATCAACAGGTTTAGTAAATATGAGACACAAATACTCGCATCAAGGCTATTTGATTTATTAAATCTAAAATAATGATGAACCTTCAAAGCATACCTCCCTTTTTGCCCCCCTAATATTTCTCGCTTATTACCCCACATCTTCCACGCCACTAGCGACATCCCCTAGATACTGACTCTCAGCTATTGCCACCCAGCCCGGTAAACCACGTTGACATACACGACATAGGACATCAACAATAACATAGCTACGCGATCTAACTTTTCACTTGCATGGCCAATCGACTCGGGGAGTACATGGTAGGGTTTGATTGGCGATTGTGTCAGGCACGAAAAAAAAAAGAGAAAGAAGGTTAGAATGCGCTCGTCATCTAGTGGGAGGCGACGGGAGGGGCGCGAGTAATGAGCGATGACAGCTGTATGAGGAACGCTGAGTCGAGTCGAGTGGGCGGCGGGAA